>Ga0222661_1000002_pt1 | contig 226721 bp, 232 predicted proteins | sample AntAcemetagen551_FD_179851 | JGI IMG/M metagenome (GOLD analysis project Ga0222661, IMG submission 179851) | Saline water microbial communities from Ace Lake, Antarctica - #551 | ecosystem: Environmental > Aquatic > Non-marine Saline and Alkaline > Saline | place: Antarctica: Ace Lake...
ACAGTGGACCAGAAGATGGAATACTAGGACCAATATCAACAGGAGCTATCAAAAGAATGCAAACATTCTTAGGAACAGATCCTGATGGATATGTTGGACCTTTAACACGAGCTTTTATTAATGAAAGCTGTGAAGAAGTTGGGTTAGAAAGTTAGTTTGTAATTTAATTATGAATTGAATTAAAGCCTCTGCATTTTGTGGGGGGGCACGATTTTAAACCTTTGTTATACTCTACGAATGAATAAAACATTAAAGATTTTTTTAATTGCTATGTCACTAGTATTAGTTGTTGTTGTTGGGTTAATATACTTTACTAAAAGTTCTGATAAAGCAGAGAGTAATAACCCTGGAATTGCTGACAATTCAGTAACAGAAAAAGTATATGATACGATTATTATTGGTGCAGGAGTTTCTGGCTTGTCGGCATATCGAAGTCTGTCTAAAAATGAAGACTTATCGATATTAATACTTGAGGCGCGTGAACGTATCGGAGGTCGCATTTGGACAGACACGCTTGGGGAAACTATTGCTGCTGATGTAGGGGCAAGCTGGATTCATGGCATAAAAGGAAACCCTATTAGTAAAATTATAAAAGACAATAATATTGCTGTTGCTCCAACTGATTACGATGACGATATTGTTTATAATACTAAAGGTGTGGAGGTTGCATATCAAGAAGATCTTGTAGAAGATTTCCAAGAATTTGCAGAAGATAATTATGATGTTGATTTTGTGACGTTGCTAGATCAATATGCAAAAAATATATCACAAGAAGAAACAGCGTATTTACGTTTTGTTTTAAATACCTTAATATCTCACGAACTAGGGACAACTCTTTCTGATGTTTCATATGCAAGCTTTGATGTTGGTAAAGAGTTTGCAGGAGGTGACGTATTGTTTCGTGACGGGTATAGTCAGATTATTGAAATTCTTGCCGAAGGTGCTGATGTTCGGTTAGGTGATCCTGTAAATACTGTTGCTTATAATGGAACATTAGCAAAAGTTAGTACTGCAAATGACATATCATATAGTGCAAAAACAATATTAGTGACTGTTCCATTGGGTGTTCTGAAAAAAGGATATATCAAATTTATTCCAGAACTGCCAGAAGAAAAAATACAGGCTATTAACACGTTGGGTATGGGTGTATTAAATAAAACATACTTGCTGTTCGATGATGTTTTTTGGGATACAGAAGAAGATATTATTGGATATATTCAAGAAGATGGAAAGTGGGCTGAAACCGTAAATCTTTATCCAGCAATCAATCAACCGGTCTTAGTAATGTTTAATGCAGGGGATCAAGCAGAGGAGATTGAGTTACTATCTGATGACGAAACAGTCGCCGATGCCTTAGTGGTATTAGCAAACATATATGGCGTAGAAAAATTAACACCGGTTGTAGATAGTATTATTACTCGATGGAGTTCTGATCAGTGGTCAGGCGGATCCTATTCATACTTACCAAAAGGCGCGAGTGACGATATCTATCAAGCTCTTGCTGAATCTGTAGAAAATGTGTTTTTTGCAGGAGAAGCGACCAGTAAAGATTATCCTGCAACAGTACACGGTGCGTATCTATCTGGTGTACGTGCAGCAAAAGAGATTGCTAAAATGTTACGTTAACAAGAACACATAGTTTGGAACGTCTTTAAGTCCTAAAGGGGTAAGTATATAAAACCCGTAACAAAACCATCTCACATTAAGAAGGGAAGACTCTCGAGGATGTAGGGGTCTAAAAAACATATAATTAAATTAATATCCATAAAAGTTCCGTATCCTAATCATGAACTGACTCACACTCTAAAAACCCTTATATATATATAAGGTTTTTTAGAGTAGCTATTTTAGGAATACATTTTTTTAATTTGAGAAGTCACTAAACTTTTATATGGAGTATAATATGTACTATGAAAACTATCGGTCTTATTTTCCCTCATCAGATTTTTGTAAATAATCCAGTCTTAGAGCACACCAATGAGGTCTACCTCATTGAGGATAGTCTCTTTTTTGGTGACAAAAATAATCCACTAAAATTTCACAAGCAGAAATTGGTGCTACACCGCGCTAGCATGCAAGCATATAAAGATGAGCTAGAGGCAGGGAACGTCATAGTTCACTATCTTGAATACAACCCCAAGAAAAATATTATTGACGTCCTGGCTGAAATAAATAGTAACGATATTGTTTGTGTTGACCCTACTGACTATCTTCTTGAAAGGCGTATCAGACGAGTCTTTCCAAACTTAAGCTTTTTGGATTCGCCTTTGTTTATTAATTCAAAAAAAGATAATGCGCAATACCTGGAAAAAGGTAAATTATTCATGCAGGAATTTTATAAGTTCCAACGTATGCGACTAAATATTCTGATGGGTGAGGAGGGGCCCCTTGGTGGCAAATGGAGCTATGATGATGAGAATCGCAAGAAAATTCCAAAGTCACATTACTCAGATATTCCTCATGATCCTCAAAGTTCCAAGAGTAAATACGTCATAGAAGCCATGCAGTACGTAGAGGAAAATTTCCCTGATAATTATGGCTCTATAGAGACATTCTCTTATGCTGTTACTCGCAGGGAAGCCTTAGTGGTGCTTGATAGTTTTTGTAGCGAACGACTTCATTTATTTGGTGACTACGAAGACGCCATCGTCAAAGACCGCTCTCGGCTGTACCACAGCATGCTCTCACCCTATTTAAATATTGGATTAATTTCCCCTATGGAAGTTATCAGTACTGTTATTAATTATGCTGAGAAAAATAATATTTCTATTAATAATACTGAGGGAATTATTCGGCAAATCATTGGGTGGCGAGAGTTCATACGCATGACATATGAAGAGAGTGGTGTCTCAATGAGAAATGAGAACCAGTGGGGTCATCATAAATCACTCAGTTCAAAATGGTATAACGGAACAACAGGTATTGAACCAGTAGATGTGACTATTTCCAAGAGTATAGATACTGCGTATGTTCATCATATCGAGCGACTAATGGTAATGGGCAATTTTATGTTCCTGTGTAAAATTAATCCAAAAGAAATCTATAATTGGTTTATGGAAATGTATATTGATTCCTATGACTGGGTCATGGTTCCAAATGTATATGGTATGACTCAGAGTACTCAGAAAGGCCTCATGACCACCAAACCTTACATCAGTGGTTCAAACTATATTAAAAAGATGAGTGACTATAGTGGGGGTCCATGGACTGAAGTATGGGACGCGTTATATTGGAATATGATTATTGAGAATCTTGATGAGCTTTCTGCTAATGGTCGCATGCACTTTGTTACCGCGCGAGCCAAGAAGTTTACCCCTGAACAAAAAAAGGATTACGCAGAAAAAACAAAAGTATTCTTTGCCTCACTTAAATGGACCTAAAACATAGTCAACTCATAATCAAATTTTTTATAATAGAAAGTACCTTATTCATATAAGTTTTTTATTTCAAACATGAACGAAGTCAGTCTTTTAAAGCCTTAGTTACATAAGGTTTTAAGTTTTTATTTAGTAGGAAGTATATTTCTTAAAAACTGTTTGAAACAATTAGTTTTGCGTAAGTGATATTTTTTAAGCATTTTTTGTAAATGTCACACTATCGATTTTAATACGTCTTACTGAGTGTAATAGTCGTATTATAAATAGTTTTAATAGATAAAAAAATAAAATGGAAAAATCAGCATTAACGAAAATTGGCTGGGCTCTAGTTCTAGTAATAATTATAGTAATTATTATTTTGTTTGCTACTCCTTCAAGTCAGTCTGACCTTACTATGTCAGAACAAGCAGTATTAACAGACAATATTAATCAAGAAAATATTCTTATGGAAAAAACAACCAAAAACATTGTAGAAACAGCTGTAGAAGCAGGTTCATTTTCAACACTTGTTGCAGCTGTGCAAGCAGCTGGACTCGTAGAGACACTTTCTGGACCAGGTCCTTTCACTGTGTTTGCGCCAACAGACGAAGCGTTTGCTAAACTTCCAGAAGGGACAGTCGCATCTCTTTTACAAGATCCAGAAGCACTTGCTTCAATACTGACGTATCACGTTGTGGTAGGTAAGGTAATGGCAGCTGACGTTGTCAATTTAAGTGAGGCGGAAACAGTAAATGGAGGAAAGATAACTATCGACACTTCGAATGGTGTGATGGTGAACAACGCAAACGTTATATCAACAGACATCGACACTTCGAACGGTGTGATTCATGTCATTGATACAGTGTTATTGCCTGAATAAAGAATTCTCAAAGACCTTGATTCTTTTATCTATCAAGGTATAGATCCTTAATAATCAATAAGTTTTGACAAATAAAACCTTGGCTATAGTAAGTCAGGGTTTTATTTGTAGATGAGTGCTGAGCATGCTAAAATCGTTCTTATATGTCACTATTTAAGTTCCACAAAGCATTTACTTGCTTTTATAATACATATAAAGACGAAGTATATGGGTATATATTAGTTCGAGCTAATTTTAATGAGGATGTTTCTGTAGATATTGTAAGTGACATATTTATTAAAGCATATGGTAATTTTGATCTTACAATATTAAACCTGCGCGCATGGATCTTTAAGATTTCAAAAAATACTCTTATTGATTATTATCGAAAATCTAAATCACAAAGCTTAGAAATTTCTGAACTTGATAAATTATTTGACGAGACCGAACATTTTTATCACCAGCTTGAAGTTGATCTTACAATGCAGCAGGTATGCAAGAATATAGAAACGCTCTCTTCAAAACAAAAAGACATTGTGGAAGCATACTACATAGACAACCGTACTACTTTTGAAATATCCCAATCTTTTAATATTACAGAAGATGCAGTAAGGCAAAACTTAAGCAGGGGGGTAAGAAGATTAAGAAAAATATATGAAGAATAATAACGGAAAAATAAAAATACCCAAACATCTTGATCGAAAATTACTTGTATCTTTTCGTTTTAAATTCATATCTCGACTAATTCGAGACATGGGGACTGTTTGGCCCAAGAAAATATTTCAAGGCGGCTTAGTAACTGCTTGCGCCGTGTTGCTCATTGTTGGTGTGACATCATTTCAAGCTCCTTCAGTAAGGTACACCGAAGCAGCTGTAAGCTTTGCCTATGCAGAGGCTGAACTTCAGAATGAAATGATTAAGCATCAAGAAATTCTTTACCGCGAAGGAGCTGATAAAGTATCTTTTACTCAGAGTCTCGAAGAGTTTGACCCTGCTCATGCTGTTTCTCGCAGTGAAGTTATAGAGAGGTGGCAACATGGGAATCATAGTCTAGCTATCATTATTCACGGTATAACAGAAACATTACCTGAAGTACATCTTAACTTCGAATTGGATGACTATATTCATGTTTTTCGATACCAGTCTGGTGATTGTCCTGAACACATGTCTTTGGTAACAGGTATGAAAGATTGTTTAAGTGAGGAAAAGTTAACAGTAGAAGAAAAAAAAGTTCGCTCGTTTTTAGACTCAGCACACGACCTAGCTACGCTTTACACAGGTGTTGTTAGTTTCGACCCAAAGCAAGATGCAGAGCTTTTAGACTGGGTTCAAAATATGGAGTATGTCGGTACAGAAAAAAATAATAGCAAGCAAGCTGTCTTTCTTTTGGAGCATACAGAAAATCTTCATTCTATTTTAACTTTTGATGCGAAGAGCGGATCTTTAGTAAAGCGTTCTATCTTTGTGAGCACGCCAGATAACGAATACGAAATGACGGTTGTGGAGTATGGTGACATTGAATGGGTTGCGCTCACTGAAGCATCGGAAATATTTAATCCTAAAACATACTCTTTTGAACAGACTGATTTAGTGCCACTTAATTAATAACATTATAAAAAAATATTTAATACTGTATATTTTCCAGTATTTATGCAGTCTGCCCACAAGTCATTTTTGGGAAAATGTCACATCTTAGGTTCTAGGTCGTCTTACTGTATGTCATTACACAACAATATTAATTGTATTACTATTTTGATGAAGTATAGTAATATGTAAATATACCATTTTGAATTTTATTAAAAAACACAAAAAAATAACTATTATTCTCGGGTCTATTTTATTAATAGTTCTTATGTTTTTTATATTTCGCTCTAATAGTCCAAAAGGGGAAGATAGTCCTACTTTTACTGTTGTTCACACTATTCAAAAAGGCTCTGTTTCTTCAGGAATTGAAACAACTGGAACAATCATAGCAGCCCAAAAACTGGACTTGGGTGTTTATAAACAGACTCAACGCATTGAGCTTGTAAGTGTCGTAAATGGTGGGCGTGTCAATGCTGGAGAAATAATCTTATCTTTTGACAAGAGTCGTGCAAAATTAAATGTACAATCATCTGAAGTTCAACTTAATCGAGCACGACTTGGTTTGCAAGAGATTCAAGAAAATATTAATGATCCTGATATTGGTATTCAAAGCTTAGGTCAGCAAGTAGAAGATTTAAAAATTTCTATATTGCAAAAAAAGGAAGCTAAAATTGATGCGTACACTGATTTCTTAAATAAAGACCTAGCTTTAGAGCCAGTAAATAAAAATGATTTTGCTGAAAGTATACCCCTTGTTACTGGTTACTATAACTACAATAAAGCTGGAGAGTATCGAATAAAGACCTATGGGTCTGCTGCAAAATCTGGATATTCATTCAGATATGATGGACTTTCTTCTGGGGCCGAAACAATTTTTTTTGATACAGCGCTCGAAATTGATAACTCAGGTATCGAGCTAACATTTTCGAGTAATATTAAAAGAAATACTGATTGGATACTCGCCCTACCAAATACCTATGCTAGTTCTTATTCAAAAAACAAAGAAGATTATGAGGAGCTAATCATTGAGCTAGATAAACAAATAGCATCTTTGGAGTCTGACTTAGAAAATGCATTGCAGTCACTCGATGATGAAACATTCTCTGATGGTCAAGATTTTAGGTCGCTGGTATTACTACAAGCTCAGTCTGAATTATCACAAGCGCAAGTTGAGTTGCTAGAAAACAGAGATGTCGTTCAAGACCAAAATATTGTGGCACCCTTTTCAGGTACTATTGAAGGCTTAGAAAATGTTGTAGTTGGTGCCACTCCAACGCGTGATACGAATGATCCAATCAGTTTCGGAACTCTTATTTCTGATGATTTTTTAGTAAAATTTTCTCTCTCAGCTGTTGATGTTACCAAGGTTTCTATTGGGCAAAAAGTTATTGTTGATATTACTTCATTTAAAAATATTACTCCGCTAGAGGCTCTGATTACAGAGATAAGTTCATTACCTCAAAGTGATAGTATTGCACAATATGAGGTCCAAGCTTTGATTAGCATAGATAGTTTGACTGATATGTCTCTACGCGAAGGTCTTTTGGCTGATATTCAAATCGTTCAAGAAGAAGTTTCGGATGTGTTGCGAGTTCCAAAATCAAGCATTCGTTATGAAAAAGGGAAAGCTTTTATTGACGTTATTGCTGATTTAAACGAAGAACAACAAGAATCTATTGCAGACAGAGGAATTATTCGTTCAGAAACAGGTGATTTCCCGTCTTATCCTACAGAAATAGAGGTAGGGATTATTGGAACCTTTTATACCGAAGTTAGTTCAGGGACCGAAGAGGGAATACAGATTATTGTGACCCAAAATGACCCAGAAACCAATGTTGTACAGCAGTCAGATTTTAGAGGTCGACCAAGTGAAAGGTCTGAAGGAGGACGAGGACAATAATATGACAGAAAAAACAAAAAAAATAATCTCAGTGCGTAATCTTAGTAAAGATTTCATGCTGGGTACTATAACTATTAATGTGCTAAAAAATCTTTCTTTTGATGTTGAGCAGGGTGAGATGATTGCGATATTTGGTAAGTCAGGGTCAGGAAAATCAACACTAATGAATATGATTGGATGTTTAGACATTCCAACGAGCGGTGAATATTACTTTGATAATCAGCTAGTCAGTTCTTTATCTGAAGACAAGTTAGCCGAATTACGTTCAGTTGATATTAGCTTTATTTTTCAATCATTTCATTTATTGCCAGGAAAAACTACTTATGAAAATGTAATGCTACCTTTGCATTATCAGCGAAAATTTAAGGGCAGTAAAAAAGAATTTGTAGAATTAGCGTTGAATCGAGCTCAGCTCGAAACAGAGCAATGGCATAAAAAACCTAGCCTACTCTCGGGTGGTCAGCGACAGCGTGCAGCAATTGCACGTGCACTGGTGGCTCAACCGAAATTATTATTAGCAGATGAACCAACGGGAAACCTTGATACTAAAACAGGAGTAAATGTATTGGAAGAGTTACGAATGTTGAATACTGAATTTGGTACTACAATTATTATCGTTACACATGATGAGTATATTGCTGACATAGTTGATCGCGTGATTCATTTAAAGGATGGTGCAATTGTTACAAATCTATGAGTTTCTTTGCAATTATAAAAGAGTCTTTACAGGGATTACGATCTAATGCATTACGCTCGTCTTTAACTATTTTCGGTATTGTTGTTGGAATTTTTGCGGTAACAGCGATGCTTGCTTTGGGTGAGGGCCTCAGTGGTAATATTCTCGACAGATTTAATTCATTTTCAACGGGTGATATTACTGTTTCAGGAGATCTACGTCATGATGACTTGCTTTGGGTACAAGATCAGGGTTATGTATCTGCTGCCTTGGCAATTCAAAGTATTAGTAATGCACAGGTAGCAGTAGACGATGTCGGTCTTAGTCCCCGTATAAGAACTTATATTGGTGACTATAACGAGGTGCAAGGTGCAGATATTATTTCAGGTGAATTATTTGACTTTCAGGATTTGAATTACGACGCGAAAGAGGTCGTCATTGACGAAGGGTTTTTAGAGAAAGCTATTGAAGAGTCAGGAAATGATATCTCAGCTGGACGAATTACTATTAACGGACAATCATTTGACGTTACTGCTGTTATCGAAGGAGGGACAGGTGGGTTTGGGCGTCGCGGTGATGGGAATCTAATTATTCCTTATACGAGCGCTATTGGTTTAGTTGCTAATACAAAAGAATTTTCCTCGTTTGGAGTTAATCTCAAAGATCAAGAATACTATGAGATTGCAGGAAAAAATATTTTAGAATCATTAAATGCTTCGCGTTCGGCACCTGTTGATAGTGAAGAATATTTTAGTGTAAATAGTGCTCAGGACGCTATAGAATCAGCTCAAGAAACTACAGCGATGTTAACTTTGTTTCTGGGAATTATTGGTGGGATTACATTATTTGTTGGTGGTATTGGAACGATGAATATGATGTTAACTACAGTAACTGAGCGAACAAAAGAAATCGGACTACGTAAAGCCATCGGGGCACGTAATCGAGATATTTTATATCAGATATTAGTAGAGTCTGTATTTCTCACAGGAATTGGTGGAGTATTTGGAATTTTGTTAGCCTACGGAGGGTCTATTCTTGCTAATAACGTACTAGGTGATAGCTCACTGATCAGCGTTGTATTATCATGGTCAGTGGTTTTAAATGCTACATTAGTAGCCTTTATTGTTGGCTTGGTATTTGGAATTTATCCAGCACTTAATGCTGCAAAACTACAGCCGGTAGATGCTTTACGAGCAGATTAATCAGTAAAGTCTCGTATTTTAAAAATGAACGGAGCCAGTAACTTTTCGTGAGTTTGCTGAAATGTTTGTTCAAGAAAGATGCTTAAATGCAATCTATCTGGATGGTGACCATAAGTATGTTGGTTACGCAGACAATTCAGGTTCTCATGGAATGGTTGCTGAAGCTACAAAGTTGCAGTTCTTCAATAACTAAAACCACCCAAAAATTAAACGATAACGGTCCCCAACATTGGGGCCGTTTTTCTTTTCCCAAAAGATCATGCTACACTCAAAACATGAAACTCAATCGTCCATGTACACTCAGTTATATATTAATTTAATATGCTTATTTTTAAAATTATAATTCTCGTATTACTTCTGTTACTCTCTTTCTTTTGCATCATTTTTCTATTAACACCTTTATTTTCTAACGTACCCTTTGTTGTCTCTCGACGTAAAGCTATAGATCAATTAATAGAAGCGGTACCCTTAGTTAAAGGGAATATTGTGTATGACTTAGGTTGCGGTGATGGACGTATTCTTTTTTCTTTGGCACAGAAATACAAAGATATTTCTTGTGTTGGTGTAGAGATTTCTCCATTTCCTTTTATACTTGCAAGATGTAAACAATATTTTTTTAAATTAGAAAATATTTCAATCCAATATGGAGATTTTTTTCATAAAGATATCTCAGTAGCAACTCATGTTTTTGTTTATCTTTTTCCAGAAGTTATAGACAAGCTGCTGCCAAAATTTGAATCAGAATTACAGTCAGGATCTCAGGTGATTTCGTGTGATTTCGCATTCTCCAGTAGACAACCAGATAGTATTATAGAAATACCTTCAAGAAAGAATCAGAGAAATAAAAAATTATACATATATAATTTTTAGTTAGTCATGTCTACAGAAAAACTACAATCAAATATTTGGAAAATGGCTGTTTATTATATTACTAATAAAAGAACCTATTTAACTTTTCTTACTATTTTCCTTTTGACTATGCCGAATGCTACAGCTAAAACAATTGGTCTTATTTTGGCTGTTGGGCAATTTGTTGGCTTTCTTGTTGAAATACCAAGTGGATATATTTCTGATCGTATCGGCCATAGAAATGCTTTAATTATCGCTCGCAGTGCAATGGTGTTCTCAACGGCGTGTTATGTTTTTGCGACCAGTATTGCAGTGTTCTATCTACCAAAAGATCATACCAGGTTTAATGTGTAAACTTTATAGACTTATTTTATTTGTACCATAACTACATATTTGTTAATATATAAAATATACTAACAATATAAAACTTTTATTTTAATAATTAACTATATAAAATTATGAACACACAAACAAAAAAAATAATATCAATCGTTTCTGCTGTTGTTATTATTCTCGTGATCGTATGGGCTCTTTCATCAAAGACTTCGACTAGTACAGATCAAAACTCTCGTAATCAAGTAGAAAATCAAGATGGTGTTGTTGCTACTGTAAACGGGCAAGAAGTATTACGTTCAGAGTATACTGAATTACAATCTAGTATTATGGCGCAACAAGGAGTTGAGGTAAACTCACTTGATGAAACACAGCAAGCACAATTGCAGTCACAAATTATAGATGCTTTGATATCACAAACGCTACTTGCTCAAGCATCTCAAGCTGCGGGTATAAAAATATTAGAAGCAGATGTTAATGTGCAATTGCAATTATTAAAAGAGCGGTTTCCGGATGTTGCTGCATATCAAGATGCGCTTGCAGGAGAAGGTTTGACTGAGGAAGACTTGAAGGAGCAAACACAGTTAAATCTAGCTATGCAAACATATTTAAACCAAGAACTAGATCTAGAGCTAAGTGAGGTTACTGAAGCAGAAATTACGGCATTATATAATCAGCAGGCAGCAAACTTAGAAGATGCTCCAGCGCTGGAAGATGTTCGCACTGAGTTAGAGCAGGTACTACTTCAGCAAAAACAACAAGAATTAATAATTGAGCATGTACAACAGCTACGTGCTGATGCTGATATTGAAATTCTTATTTAGAAAGAATTATATAAAGTATAAAATACTGAAGGATTTAGTTTTTTACTAAAATCACCTAAAAACCCTACCAAAGATGGTAGGGTTTTTAGGTGATTCAAAGCTAGACTCTCTACTAATTAAAGTATTCTTCAATAATACGTCTTGCAATAATTGCTGAATAGTCGATATTCATCTGAGGTGATTTATTTACTTCAAAAAATAGGGGTCCATTTTCAGTTCGTACAAAGTCAGTACCAGCTAAATCAATACCGCATGCATGATTAGCTCGGCGACATAGCTCGCTCTCGCTCTCGGAAATTTCAGAAGTTTCAAATTTTGCACCCAGTGACCAATTATTATAAAAGCCATCCTCTGATATTCTTTTGATCACGCCTAATATTTCATTTTTATACATGGTTACACGAAAGTCGTGAGTATTTTCTATATATTCTTGAATAATAGCAGTTGGTATTCTTCCATCAGACAAGAGATCCCTTTTTTCTTCTTTTGATAAAAGGAGGCGATTATCGAGCTCTTCTTGCGAATCAATTTTCCATACTTGTGCACCGCGGTCGCCATTCAGTTTTAAAACAACAGGGAAAGTGAATGCATTTTTTATATAGTCATAGTTGCTTTCATATGAAAAACTCGTGACGATAATTGATTCAGGTATCGGTAATTTATGAAGGTGTAAAAACATCATTTGTGATATTTTTTGAGCATTTAATGTATGGTCTGTGTTAATAGGGTCGTTAAAGGGTATTTCGTGATATCGGCAATAGATAGCTAATAGTGCTGCGGTATGCTGATCTCTACCTCGTATTTGGATATGGTTTACATGATTATGAAGCTCAATACGGTCTCCTTTATGTATGAATTTTGTGACCTCATTATTTTTAAGATGAATAATAGTATGTCTTGTACGATATAAATTAACAGCAACAGATTTTTCTGTTGCTTCTGAGACAAAACCACCACGTAATTTTTCAATACTATTAAAAAGATTTATACCAAGCATAATAATAGTTATTTAGTTTCGATTTTAACGAAACTCTCGAGACGTCTTATATCTGCTAGTAATTTTGATCGGTCTTTATTATGGAGAATAATATTAAAAACAGACTTGCCACCATTTTTGGCAAAGACAGCTCGATCGCCAACTTTTTTATGAATATTTATTTGATGGAATGATTTTAATTTTTGAGCTTTCTTTATTCCTGTTATAGATTTAATAGCACCTTCTTTTTTTGCAAAGAATTTCATTGCAGCGCTATGTCCGAGAACCTTCTTAGGGATAATTGGCTTGCGTGGAATACGGATGAATATATCATTCTCTGTGTGATCGATCTTATATGAGAGTTCGTACATAGCATTACGGAAGCCACCAACACGTGGTCCAACTTCAATAACTTTCCACCCACCCTCTGTTTTCATCAGTTCAACATGAGCGCTTGAACTCCGTAGACCTAAAGCATGAATAGCATCTACGGCAACCTTTTTCGCCTTTACAATAGAGGTGGTGTTTAGTTTTGCCGGTGTAATTTGTTTATATCCAAAGAAGTCGTCAAAACCAATTGACCTTCCCGTAGTTATAGCAACCATAGGGCAAAAATAAATAGTTCCACGTGAATTTACGTATCCATCGACTGAGTACATATCACCATCCATAAATTCTTCGACAAGCATAACGGGAGTAATATCCTTATCTTTGTAGCCAGTATTAAGTTTTTTAATTTTACTAAATGCTTTTCGTAAGTTTTTCTCTAACTCTTCTTCGTGGTAACAAATAGATACAAGTAAACTTTGTGCAAGCCCTGTCGGCTTAATGACAACAGGAAGATTAAATCTCTCGGTTATCTCCTTAATAGTTTTTTTACTTGCATCCTGCACGAGCCGGTATCTCGGTGTCATTTTTCTGTTATAAGCATGAAACCGTCTTCTCATTGAAAGTTTATCGACTGACCATAATAGAGACTGGATAGTTGGTGTTCGAAGATAAGGTACGAGCGGGATAATTTTTGCAAAATCTGGAATCTTTGCTTCGCTACGACACGTAATTGCAAGAAGTTCATCAAGGTGTGGTCGTAGTGACTCCAGTATTGTAGTTTCAGATTTGTAATTCATATTAATAAGAATATCAAAAACACTCTCTCGAGACTTGAGAGTTTCTTTGTTTGGTTTATCAGAATAGGTAAGAGCCAGTCGATATTGTTTTTTAGTTTTTTTGCGGAACGCCTTGATGTCTTCGAGTGGTGCGACCCCAACAAATAAAATTATATTTTTGTTTATTTCCATAAAAAAATGCCTGCACAATGCAGGAACGTTATATACGTTGCCTATGGTACTAGTTGGCGTGTATTGTGTCAATAAAATATCCACCATACCTATAATATAATATGATATAATGCATTCTCTATGAAAAATACAAAATCAATATTCGATCAATACAGGGATAAGATTACAAGTATTGCGCAAAAATTACGTTTTTCGGGTGACACTCTAGATGTATTGCTCGTACCAGATAATGTAGCGGAGCATACGTTAAATATTACGCGAGATGATGGTTCAAAAAAAGAACTATCTGCCTATCGTGTGCAATTTTCTAATGCGCGTGGTCCGTACAAGGGTGGTATTCGTTTTCACGACGCTGCCGACTTGGATGAAGTATCGTTTCTCGCTGCGTTGATGAATCTCAAGACGGCTGTCGTAGGTATTCCAATGGGAGGCGCCAAGGGCGGTGTTGTTGTAAATGCAAAAGACTATTCGAAAGGCGAACTTGAACGTATAGCACGTGCTTGGGTTAGCGCTATGTCAGATATCATTGGGGTTGATCAAGATATTCCTGCCCCTGACATGTACACCACTCCACAGATCATGGGATACATGTTAGATGAATATGAAAAGATAACAGGAAAAAGCGAACCAGGGATGATCACAGGAAAACCAATTGCGCTTGGAGGAAGTCTCGGTCGTGATACTGCAACAGCTCAAGGCGGGGTGTACACGCTCGAAGAATTAGTAAAAAAATTAAAATTAGATCGATCAAAATTACGTGTTGCCGTACAAGGGTTTGGAAACTCTGGATATAATGCTGCAAAAATACTTTACGATTTAGGATATAAAATTGTTGCCGTTTCAGATAGTCGCAATGGTATTTACAGTGAATCAGGCTTAGATCCAGAACATGTTATGACGATAAAACAAGATAAAGGTTCTGTGGCTGATGTTCCTAATGTACGTGTTATTACAAATGCTGAGTTATTGACATGTGATTGCGATGTACTTATTCCAGCTGCGCTTGATCGTCAGGTTACTCAGGAGAATGCAGATGGTGTGCAAGCAAAAATTATCGTTGAGCTTGCTAATGGTCCAGTTACTGTAGAGGCAGACGTGATTCTTAATAAAAAAGATGTACATATTATTCCAGACATTCTAGCGAACGCAGGTGGTGTGACGGTAAGTTATTTTGAATGGGTGCAAAATCGTATGCAATATATGTGGAGTGTCGAAGAAGTCGCAGAAAAATTAAAATCAATCATGGTTCCGTCATTCCATGCTGTATGGGAGCAATCAAAAAATCATAATATCAGCCTGCGAGATGCTGCATATATGATTGCGGTGGTGCGTATTGTTGAGGCACTGAAATTACGCGGGCGTGTATCATAGAATTTAGTATGCAATATAATCTTCTTATCATATTACGTATAGTATATACATTAGGCCTACTTGGTGTGATGGTTTTTCTTCCTTGGTATTTTGTTATTATAGGAGCACTTTCAGGAATGTTTATGTTCCAAAAATATATTGAAGGATTTGTAATCTTGGTGCTACTTGATGCTTTGTATGGATTTACTGATAGTGTGCCGCACATGGGTATGTACGCTGTTATTGGTGTAATAAGTTTTATGATTATAGGATATCTTAAAAAACATTTAGCTTGGTTCTCTTAATATGATTATGCGTGGCCTAAGAAAAAAAAGACGAGAAAGTGAAATCACTCCTGATGAGATTTTTTTAGACGCACGTAATCTTCCTGATTTTAATAAACATCAATTAGAAGGTTCTATTGAGCAACCAATCAGTAAGAGAGTAATCGGAATAGTTGGAGTATTATTTGGGATTGTTTGTATTATTTTTATTATTCAATTAATCAATCTTCAAATTAAAAAAGGGGAAGCATATTTTGCACAAAGTGAAAATAATAGAATTCATGAGATTGTTCTTTTTGGAGATCGAGGTGTTGTATATGATCGTTATAACGAGATTATTGCTTGGAATGTACAGCCAGAAAAAGACGAACCGTTTTCATATCGTGCGTATACTGAGCGATCTGGATTCGCTCACGTCCTGGGATATGTTGGATATCCAAAGAAAGATACTTCTGGTTTTTATTGGCGTAAAGAGTTATCGGGACGTGAAGGCGTAGAAGCATATTATGATGATGTATTGGCAGGTGTTTCTGGAACACGACTTGTTGAGACGAATGCTTTTGGTGATATGGTTTCTTCAGGGCAAGTAGTTCCTCCTCAAGACGGTGACAATCTGACTCTTTCAATAGATGCTCGTATGCAAGAAGTGCTCAGTAATGGTCTACGTGATATGGCAACGCAATTTCAATATGACGGTGGTACAGCGGCAGTGATGGATATTTATACTGGAGAATTAATTGCATTAACGAGTTATCCAGAATTTAATTCTGGAGTTCTTTCATTAGGTCAGGATACAGAAACCATCGAAGGTTATTTCCATGACGGAGCTAAACCAATGATTAACCGTGCGATTTCAGGATTATATGCACCTGGTTCGGTAGTAAAACCTTTTGTTGCAATAGCTGCATTGCAAGAAGGTGTTGTCACTCCTGATACAAAAATTAATAGTACAGGATATATTGAAATTCCAAATAAATATAATCCAGATAATCCTACACTTTTCTATGATTGGCGCTGGGGACGTTACAAAACTGGTCACGGTCAAACTGACGTGTACCATGCTATTGCAGATTCTGTGAACACTTATTTTTACGCTGTTGGTGGAGGATATAAAAACCAAGAAGGTATCGGTATTGTAAAAACAAAAGAATATTTACAAAAATTTAAAATAGGCGAACCAACAGGTTTTGATTTGGGTGTTATAGAAAAGACAGGTGTTATTCCTGACCCTGATTGGAAGAAGGAAGTTTTTGAAGACGGTACATGGCGCGTAGGAGATACCTATAACACCGTGATTGGTCAATTTGGTTTTCAAGTCACGCCGTTGCAGATGCTTCGCGCTACGGCAGCAATTGCCAATGATGGAATCCTTGTAACACCACACCTTTTACATGGAGGAGAGACAGATCGTCAAGCTATCTCTGGTATTGATAAAAAATGGTATGAAGTAATACGAAAAGCTATGCGACAAACAGTAACTGACGGGTCGGCGCAAATACTTGATGTGTCCAAGGTGCATTTTGCGGCAAAATCAGGTACTGCACAGACAAGTGGGAATAAAAAAAATAATGCTTGGATAGAAGGATTCTTTCCGTATGAGTCACCGCGTTATGCTTTTGTGATTATGAACGAAGGAGCACCAAGTGCACAGCGAACTGGTAGTTCATATGTAGCTTTCAAGTTACTTGATTGGATACGTAACGAAGCTCCAGAATATTTTGAAGCAAACTAGTGAATGATTGATTTTCCTTCTAAAAAACGCTAGCATAGAGCATATGTTAGAATATATACAGATTACACAAGAAAAGAAAGAAGAATTTGAAGTAGAATTGCTTGAACTAAAATCGGTGAAACGACCGGCAATTTTAGAGCGCCTCCAGTTTGCAAAAGCCTTGGGTGACCTTTCAGAGAATGCTGAATATCACGCTGCACGAGAAAATCAAGGTAAAAATGAAGATAAAATAAAAGAAATTGAAAGTATCTTAAAGAATGTTGAGATTATTGAAAAGGTTGATTCGGATGATGCTCAAATTACTTCAATAGTAACGGTTCAAAAAGATGGTGAAAAAGAAAAGCGAGAGTTTACGCTTGTCGGTCCAGCTGAAGCTGATATGGCAAATGGAAAGCTTTCAGTCGAATCTCCAATCGGAGTGGCACTTATTGGTAAAAAGAAAGGTGACATTGCCAAGGTTGAAACACCAGGCGGTATTGTAAAGTGGAAGGTATTAAAGGTACAATAGTTTTTATATGTCAGCACTCGAAGAAATTCAAGCAGTTCGTTTGGAAAAAATTGAAAAATTAAAAATATTTGGAATGGATCCATATCCTTCAAATGTTCCTCGTGATATGTCTCTTGGTGAGGTTGTTACTTCTTTTGATGAGCTAGAGTCAAAAGATGAATCATTTTCAATAGCAGGACGTGTTATGGCGATCCGAGGGCAAGGAGCTATTTTGTTTATCGTATTACAAGAGGGGGCTGATCGATTTCAAACTGTTTTGAAAAAGGACGAAATTGAAAAAAACCTCTTTTCGTTATTTATTGATACTGTTGATGTAGGTGACTTTATCTCAGTGACAGGCACATTATTTATTACAAAACGAGGAGAGCAAAGTCTGCTTATTAAAGATTGGAGAATGGCAACAAAGTCATTGTTGCCACTACCGGAAAAATGGGCAGGTATCAAAGACGATGACGAGCGATATAGAAAAAGATATCTTGATATTCTAATGGATACTGACTTATATAAAATGTTTCAGCAAAAGTCAGTATTTTGGGATGCAACACGCGATTTTTTAACTGATAGAGGATTTCTTGAAGTTGAAACACCTACACTTGAGGTTACTACTGGTGGTGCTGAAGCTAATCCATTTAAAACACATCACAAAGATTATAATCTGAATGTCTATCTACGCATTTCAGTAGGAGAGCTGTGGCAAAAAAGACTTATGTCTGCAGGGTTTCCCAAGACGTTTGAAATTGGACGTGTATATCGGAACGAAGGTTCAAGTGCAGAACACTTGCAAGAATTTACAAATATGGAATTTTACTGGGCGTATGCTAACTATCGTGACGGTATGGATACTACAAAAGAGATGTATCGATATATTGCAGAGCGAGCATTTGGAACAACAAAATTTGAAACACGTGGTCACAGTTTTGACTTGGCAGATAAATGGGATGAAATTGATTATGTAACAGAGGTTAAAAAACAAACTGGTGTTGATATTTTGTCAGCCAGTGAAGATGAGATGAAGGCAAAGTTAAACGAGCTTAAAGTAAAATATACAGGAGATAATAAAGAGCGACTTATGGATACATTGTGGAAATACTGCCGCAAGAATATTTCAGGACCAGCATTTTTGATCCACCATCCAACACTTGTTTCACCATTATCAAAAGCAAAAGCTGATAATCCAGAGCTGACTGAACGTTTTCAAATTATTTTAGCAGGATCAGAACTGGGTAATGGATTCTCAGAATTAAATAATCCAATTGACCAGCGAGAGCGTTTTGAATTACAGCAAAAATTGATTGAAGCAGGTGATGACGAAGCAATGCAGCCAGAATGGGAATTCGTAGACATGCTTGAACATGGAATGCCACCAGCGTGCGGATTTGGATTCGGAGAGCGATTGTTTGCATTTTTGGTAGATAAGCCAATTCGGGAAACTCAGATGTTCCCATTAATGAAGCCAAAAGATTAAAATCAAAGATATACAAAAAGCCTTGATCTATATTGGTAGATCAAGGCTTTTTATTAAGCGTCAGAATGATTAGAAATCACTCTGAATAAAACCTTTAGACGATGAACCTCGAACTACATTAAACGGCTTAACAAATCCGGGTCTCATCAATGGTGTATGTGTGAAGTCGATTAGAAAGTGTGGAAGCATACCGCGCATAAAAGGCTTTTGAAGGAATACCCCGTTAGACTTCGTTCTGAGCATGACCATTCCCCCAAAGTTATCTAATTGTTGGCCAAAAGGTTTGAACGGACTTTTCTCACAAGAAAATGTGCTTTCTTCTAAGTCAAAAGGTCCAACAGGATCAAATAGTATGAGATTTTTCATGGCGATTTTTTTATTAACTATACAATATAAAGATTTATTTGTCTATGTTTCTCAAAACATGAATAACACTCAAAAGTATATTTTTGAGTGTTATTCATGTTTTCCACACGTCATTACTTGTGGGATAGGGTGGGACGTTATACAATATACGTGGGATGAAGTGGGACAAAGTGGTATGAAAGTAAAAACGTGTTCTCGCTCAATCTAACTAATATTATGTTGATCGGAGAACACATTCATACACTAGATGACAAAAAGCGACTTTCTTTGCCGAGCAAATTTCGTAAGGAATTAGGAAAAGAGGTTGTAATAACTCACGGACTTGATCATTGTCTTTTTATATATTCAAAGAGTGAATGGAAACAGTTTTCCAAGCGTCTTTCAGATCTTTCTATGGGTCAGAAAGATTCACGTAGCTTTACTCGATTTATCTTGGGTAGCGCTGTTGAATCTGGTGTCGACAAAGCTGGGCGTATCTTGGTCCCAGACTTTCTTAAGGATTTCGCAAAATTGGGAGCTAAAGTTGTTCTCGTTGGAATTGGAAGCCGTGTTGAATTGTGGTCAGAGAAAGAGTGGAAGATTTACAAGAAGCAAATCCAGAAAGATGCCGACATGTTGGCTGAGAAATTAGGAGATATAGGAATGATTTAATATGAATAATACTGATCGACACATTCCAGTTTTGTTAGACGAGGTAAACGAATATCTTGCTATTAAACCGAGCGACATCATTCTTGACGGAACACTTGGTGCAGGAGGTCATGCACGCATGATGATTGCCCAGCTTGATAAAACAGGAGTCTTTATTGGTACTGATCAAGACCGAGAAGAGATGGAAAAAACAAAAGCTGATTTGCTGGCTTTATTTCCAGATCGAACGATTCATACGGTATGCGATAACTTTCGTAACTTGGATAAAGTATTAGCTGATCTCGAGATTGAATCAATAGATAAAGCGTTGTTTGATCTTGGTGTGAGTTCTATGCAATTAGATGACCCAGGATACGGTATGACATTTCGTGCAGATGCCCCTTTATCAATGGTAATGAGCAAAGACACTTCTGATCGAATTATCACAGCATTTGACGTAGTGAACGATTGGAAAGAAGAGACTATCGCTGACATCATTTATGCATTTGGTGACGAAAGATACTCGAGACGCATTGCAAAAGCGATCATTACAGCCCGAGAAGAGAAACCGATACGAACAACATTCCAGTTAGCAGACATCGTAAGAGGTTCAGTCCCAGGAAGATATGCAAATGGACCTATTCATCCAGCGACACGAACATTCCAAGCTATCAGAATTATTGTGAATGATGAATTTGCTGCTCTCAAAGAAGGACTTACCAAAGCAGTTGATGCATTAAAGTCAGGAGGACGTATTGCTGTAATTTCATTTCATAGTGGGGAAGACCGAATAGTAAAGCAACTCTTTAGAGAATATGTAGACAATGGAGTCGTAGAAAAGATAAATAAAAAACCTTTAGTTCCCAAGGATACAGAAGTTGAAACAAATAAACGATCACGAAGTTCAAAATTAAGAGTAATAGAAAAAATATAGATATGTCAAAGAGTGTACAACGCAACAAAATACAGGTCGGAAGATTACGTCTTTCAGTACGTATTATTTCAACAGTAGTACTTACTAGTGTTGTATTTGTTGCATTGCTCTATGTGTATCTTTTAGCTTCTACAACTATGAACGTGACCATGCGAAAAACTATGCTCGCGCAATCACGTGAAGTGCAGTCACAGATCGCTGATCTTGAGGCTGACTATATGGTAGGGCGCGCACAACTAACGTTACAAAAAGCAGAAGAATACGGTTTTTCAGAAGCTAAAAAACAAACATTTGTCTATCGCTATAAAACTAGTGAGAGTCTCGCTCTAGGATTGGAATAGTGTCATAATAAAGTAGATTATGGCAAAAGAATTACCACTTCATAGAACACGATTACGCATTATCTCGGGACTCATTTTATTAGTCGCGATTATTTTTGCTGGAAAACTTTTCTCAGTTCAGATTATTAACGGAGATAGTTTTGCAGATCGAGCTGATAGGCAATACATCACACCAGCAGGTTCTGTGTTTGATCGGGGTTCAATATATTTCTCTGGAAAAGACGGCGAAAAAGTTTCAGCCGCAACATTAACGACAGGCTACAAGCTAGCTCTTATTCCAAATCAAATTACCGACCCAGAAGGTTTATATAATGAACTGTCGCAATATACTGAGCTTGATAAAGAAGATTTTATTTTCAGAGCTTCTAAGTCTGATGATCCTTACGAAGAAATAACTGATCGACTAAACAGGAAAACAGCTGATATTATTATTGATCTAGAATTGGACGGTGTGCGTTTGTATAAAAACAAATGGCGATCATATCCTGGTGACACGTTAGCGGCTCAGGTAATTGGTTTTGTTGGCTTCAGTGGTGATGATTTCATTGGACGTTATGGTATAGAGCGAAAATATGAATCAGTATTACAAAGAAATGACCCTAATTTATATGTGAACTTTTTTGCAGAAGTTTTTGCTAATTTAGGATCTCTCTTAGGAAGTAATGAAGAAAAAGAAGGCGACATTGTTTTAACTATTGAGCCTAATGTTCAAACTTATTTTGAGACAGCGTTAAATAGTGTTGCTGAAAAATGGTCGAGCGACACTGTTGGAGGTATTATTATGAATCCTCAAACAGGAGAGATCTACGCAATGGCACAAGCACCAAGCTTTAGTTTGAATAACTATGGTCAAGTTGAAGACGTTAATCTTTTTAATAACCCACATGTTCAATCAGTTTTTGAAATGGGGTCTATTGTAAAACCAATTATTGTGGCAGCAGCTATAGAAACGGGTGCGGTCACGGCTGATACTTCATATTATGATAGTGGGTCAGTTGTTGTTGGCGATCGAACTATTTGGAACTATGATAAAAAGGGTCGCGGTCAAACTACCATACAAGGTGTATTAAACGAGTCGTTGAATACAGGGATGGTATTTGTATCTCAAAAGATGAAGAAGAAAGACATGAAGGAATATTTGTTTGCTTTTGGCTTTGCAGAAAAGACTAACATTGATTTGCCGGGTGAGGTAAATGGTTTAGTTTCAAACCTTGATAGTGGTCGTGACGTTGAGTACGCTAACATTGCTTTTGGTCAAGGTATTGCTATTACGCCGATTACGATGATACAATCACTTGCTATCTTGGCGAATGGTGGACAAAAAGTACAACCACATGTAGTAAAAGAAATTGAATATAATAATGGTTTTAATAAGAAGAAGTCTTATGAACTTGGGGAACAAGTCATTAGTCAAGAAACTTCTGATGAAATTACACGAATGTTGGTAGAAGTGGTAGATTCAACTTTATTAGGAGGAAAGGCAAAATTGGATTATTATAGTATTGCGGCTAAGACTGGAACGGCACAGATACCGCATCCAAAAGGAGGCTATTATAGTGATCGGAACCTTCATTCGTTCTTTGGATATCTTCCAGCATATGATCCGCAGTTTATTGTATTATTGTATACTGAGTATCCAAAAGGTGCTAAGTACGCCTCGCAAACCCTAGCGCCACCATTTATGGAAACCGCAAAGTTTTTACTTAATTATTATGATGTTCCACCAGACCGAGCACCTACGACTGTAACCGAATAATATTTGTCATCCTGAACTTGTTTCAAGATCTCATAACCTTAAAATTATATGTATTTCATTCGAAACATTTTTATAAAAATTTTACAGTGGCAAGCAACTGCTGTGTTATGGAAGTACAAGCCACAGATCATAGTGATAACTGGAAGTATTGGTAAGACAAGCACTAAAGATGCTATTTTTAATGTACTGTCGCAATTTGCGTATGTACGTAAAAGTCAAAAGAATTTTAATAATGATATTGGGGTTCCGCTTACTATTCTTGGTCTTTCAACGGGTTGGCGTAATCCATTTAAATGGTTAGTAAACGTGCTTAAAGCATTTGGACTTATTTTGCTTCCATTTAGAAAATATCCAAAGTGGCTTATTCTTGAAGTTGGTATTCGAAAGCCGGGAGATATGGAAGAGCTCAAGCGTTGGGTAAAACCAGATATTGTCGTTGTATCAGCATTTGGAAGTATGCCGTCGCACGTAGAATTCTTTGAAGACAAGTATGGTGTATGGAAAGAAGAGGCGGCTATTATTGATGCTATGGATGGTAATGGGACATTATTACTTAATCACGATGACCCCGAAGTGATGAAACTTGCTGAAAATAGCAAACATAGAACATATACCTTTGGTATACATAAAGATGCGACCATCCAGATGGGGCACAGTGAAGTTGATTATCATCCGGAGCATATTGAAGCAAAGGGGACTATTTTCCGTATTGATTATGAAGGTAAAAGTATTCCTGTGCATATTCATGGATTTCTTGGTAACAATGTTGTATACGCTTCTGGTGCAGCATTATTAGTAGCACATGTAATGAAATTACCGATGGTACAAGCAACAGAAGGGCTTGCTGCTGGAAAATTCCCAGCAGGACGTATGTGTATTATAGAAGGGGTAAAAAATACTATGATTATCGACGACACCTATAATTCATCCCCGTCAGCTGTAGAGAATGCTCTTGAGGTATTGCACAGCTTACGTGCTTTAGGGCGCAAGGTTGCTGTATTAGGTGACATGTTTGACCTAGGAAAGTATACCGACGAAGAGCATCGTAAAATGGGTGAATCTGCTGCATCGCGCTGCGACAAATTGATTACTGTAGGCATGCGCGCTCGCAATACCGCAAAGGCTGCAATTGATGCTGGAATGAATGAGAAAGATGTAATGATGTTTGATGATTCACAGTTAGCAGGAAAATTTGTTGAAGAGAAAATTAGTAAAGGTGATGTAATATTAATCAAAGGTTCACAAGGTGTTCGCATGGAACGAGCTGTTGTTGAAATAATGGCACATCCAGAATTGCGCGAAGAGTTTGTTGTGCGGCAAGAAGAAGAGTGGGTGAGTAAAGAGTAATTAATTTTTTATATGAGAACAGTGTTCCGTTTATTTTTTATTCTTATTTTTATTCAAGTAGTATTAATGGCTGTTTTCTTATTAATTACACACAAAAAGGATGTAGTGACACGTGTAGAAGACGAGAGTGTCGCCAATGAGAAAGAACAACAAATAATAGAGCAAAAAGCTCTTGCGTTTGAATCTTTTATTCTAGAGACCAAATCTCTAGAAGAGAGTAAGATGGAAACCAAAGAAGGGGTCGTACATTATCTAGGGGTAAAAAAGGAAGATATACCTACTATAGAGCAAAAAGTTAATAATAATGATACTCAATTTGTCATGATCTCTTTTGATGGATCACGCAGTCTTTCTTCATGGAAAAAAACGCTAGGCTTTGCTCAAGAAATGAAATCTAAAAATATTCCTATTTCGTTTACTTATTTCATTAGTGGAGTGTATCTATTGCCTTCACATCAAAAATCTTTATACGATTTATCGTGGGAATCTCCCGGTAGGTCTGATATTAATTTTGGCGACAGTGTTGAAACAACTGATAAACGAATAGGCTATATGAATCAAGCAATACGTGACGGTCATGAAATTGGTTCGCATTTGAACGGTCATTTTGAAGGTGGTAGTTGGACAGAAATTCAATGGGTAGAAGAGTTCAATTTTTTTAAAGATATTATTTCAAATACATTGCCGACAAAAATAGATCGTAACGTGGATCTTATTTTTGATATGAACGACGTAAAGGGTATTCGTTCACCTTTACTTTCTAGAAATTCAGCTTTATATAAAACATTAGCTAGTCAAAATTTCAATTACGATACCAGTAGAGTAGTAAAAATAGGGACAGAGCCCTGGAAAGATTCAAATGGAATTTGGCAATTTCCACTCGTGTATTTAACAGTAGGTGGAAAGCAAAGTCTTTCAATGGATTACAATCATTATGAAGCTCAAACTAACGTGAAAGATACATTAAATGCGGGAACTGTAGAGTGGGATAAAGCAAAGAAAGAGGTTGTGGACAGTTATTTAGATTATTTTGAAAGGGAGTACACAGGCGTTCGAGCTCCAATAAATATTGGGCATCATTTTTCAATGTGGAATGATGGTGTATATTGGGAAGCGCTGAAAGAGTTTGCTAGCAAGGTGTGCAGTAAGTCTAATGTGGTCTGTACAAATTATAGTGATTTAGTATCTTATCTGGAGAATTCTCAGTTATAACTATGTTATAAGTTAGAGGAGTTATGGAAGGATAACTTAGTCGAGAAGTAAAATATTCTCATATATAAAAAATGAAGGAAAATGATAACAAAAAAATAAACTGGACTATCTGTCTCGAATGTCATGGTCAAGGAAAAATAATGAGAGGACCTTCAAAAAAAAGGATTCGTCTTTACCGAGAAAAGTTGAATGCACTTGATATGAACGAGGGTGGTGGAATTCCACTAAAACCTCTTAATGAAAATCTTGATATATGTTTATATTGTGCAGGGTCCGGATTACTTGTTTCCGATAGTATTACAAAGATAAATTCAAAGAACTATCCAAAGATTGCGATTATTGGTGGAGGTATAGGAGGTGTAGCTTTAGCTGTGGCATGCTTACATCGAGGTATTCCATTTATACTCTATGAACGGGATGAAAGTTTTGACGCACGCTCTCAAGGTTATGGATTAACATTACAGCAAGCGAGCAAGGCAATAGAAGGCCTAGGAATTTTATCTTTGAGCGGAGGAATTACTTCTTCACGACATGTGGTACATAATCCAGACGGAAAGATCATTGGTGAATGGGGCCTGCGAAAGTGGAAGAAACCACTTTCAGAAAAAAGTTCCAAACGTAAAAATGTGCACATATCCCGACAATCCTTACGATCAGTATTGATAGATCAATTAGGTGATTGCGAATCATTAAAATGGGGATACAAATTGATAGACTTTTCACAAAATAGAAATGGGAGCGTTGATCTTAATTTTCAAGTAGAAGGAAAAAAAGAGACTACAAAAGCAGATCTTGTCGTTGGGGCTGATGGTATTCGAAGTGTCGTGCGTAAATTATTAATTAGTGAAGATACAAATCCTCTTCAATATTTGGGATGCATTGTGATATTGGGTATTTGTCCTTTGAAGTCACTTGGTGGCATTGAAAGTCCACTACTTGATTCTGCTACGGTATTTCAAACGGTGAATGGTCACGAGAGAATATATATGATGCCATATGATGATGATACGATTATGTGGCAATTAAGTTTTCCTATGTCAGAAGTAAAAGCAAAGGAACTAAGTGACAAAGGTGCAAAAGCTATGAAAGATGAAGCACTCATCAGACTTCAAAATTGGCACGATCCTATTCTTCAAATTTTAGTAGCAACTTTGAAATCACAGATTACAGGATACCCGGTTTATGATCGAAAATTACTTGACCCAAATTTATTAAAAGAAGTAGGAAGTGCAACTCTGATTGGAGATGCAGCACACCCTATGAGTCCGTTCAAAGGGCAGGGAGCAAATCAAGCACTCCTTGATGCACTGAATCTTGCGCGAAAGATTTCTATAGAGTGTGGAGCTGATTCAAAATGGCGAGAAAAAGGTTTAAGAATAAGTGTTTTAGATAAATTTGAAAAAGAAATGACAAGTCGAACAGCTTCAAAAGTTCAAGATTCTGCAAAAGCAGTAGGACTTTTACATTCCAATGCTGTGATGCATGAAGGTGATGAGCCGAGAGGTCGAGGGTTGAGTGTGGGTTGAGAATAATAAACAATTTAAAAAAGAGAGAATAAAATGGTAATCATGATATAAATAACCTCTTAAATCTATTCGCAGTAAGAGAGGTGTGAATATATTATTTAAATAATTTATTTAAATTAAAGATATATTACCCTTTCCTTTGATGTAGGCACGTCTTTTTACTTCTTACTCGAGATGTTATACTACCAACATGGTTCCACATTCACTTCAAACAGTAGCGTATGCCCTTATTATATTAATAGCCGCAGGTTTTATACTTATTATTGGTAAGACTTTTTTAATACCTATTGCACTTGCAATATTGTTCTCATTTTTATTATTCCCTATTACAAATTGGCTTGAGCAACACAAGATAGCGCGTATTCTAGCAAATATTATTGCTCTCGTTTGTACCGTTATTGTCATTATTGGTATTACTATTGGTATCTCGCTTCTTACAAAAAGTTTTGTTGCTGACTTGCCAACAATGCGTGAAAATATGACTACTAATGTTCAACAAACATATACCTGGGTAGAAAATACTTTTTCCGTCAGTACTGTGCAGCAAAAAATCTGGATAGAAGAAAATCTGCGTATTGAAACTATTCTCAGTGATGATAATTTGCGAAGTATTTTTACAACAACCACAACAAGCTTTCTGACAATCGGACTGATGTTTATTTATACTTTTTTCTTTTTATATTATCGTAATAAATTTGGTGACCTTCTTTTTAAGCTCATACCCGATAGCAAGCATAAGCGTTTTCACAAGATAACTGATGAGTTAACTTCGATTACTCCTCATTATCTGACAGGGCTTGTTGTCGTTGTTGTTATACTTGCCATATTAAATTCGGTTGGTTTTGCAATTATCGGTGTCGCTAATCCAATATTTTTTGGTGTGCTTGCTGCAATCTTGAATATTGTTCCGTATATTGGAACAATAATAGGTTTTGGTTTTGTGTTTCTCGTTACCTTGGCGACTCAGAACGTTTCTGTAGCATTATGGATTATTCCGGTCTTTCTGGTGGTTCAATTTTTTGAGAATAATATTCTTACTCCAAATATTACTGCAAGACAAGTTGATTTGAACCCTCTCGTAGCAATTATTGGTATCACCCTAGCAGGAGCAACGTGGGGTGTTGTCGGCATGTTAATTGTTATTCCATTTCTCGGTATGTTTAAAATTTTGTGTAAAAACGTTCCCCGGCTTCATGCAGTATCCTATCTGTTAGGTAGTACGGGTACAGAACAGCATGCTCTCTCATTAGACAATATCAAGAAAAAATGGAAAAAATGGTTTTCATAATTGATGGTAGTTTTGATACACTATAGAGTATGTATATCTGTAACAGTGAAAAATTTAAATACAATAAAGGTTATTTAGGTCTACCTATTCAACTAAATACTGAAAAATTACCTAAAACTATTGTTATTAAAAATACAACTCTTCAGATAAAAAGCTCATTTCATATAAGTTTAATGTGTATTAAGAATATAGAAGAAAACCTTGAAGTTGAAAATATTGCCGAAAAAATTACTAATCTTTTTTGTGAATTTACAGAATATAACGACGTTGTATTTGAGAACTTCACAGGTGAATTTCGTTTTGCAGAAAGAAATGAAGATGGTCAAAAGAGTTTGGTAGGAATGTGCAATATCAAAAATATAAATAATTTTTTTGATAAAGTTAACTCTGATTTTGGATTAAATATTTCATATCAACCGACACACGTAAGTCTTTATACTTTAAATCTAGACAAAGCGATTGGTCTAAATAATCAGCAAGACATTGAGACTATGACAAAAGATATTTCTAATGATCTATCTAAAGAACTTGTTAAAGAGATTCTCAAAAACTAAAAAATACAAAACGGTGTTTTTATTTTAGTTCGATTCCCCAGAGGGTGCTGTATTTCTACATTTTGAGAGTGTTGTAAAACAACGGCTCTCAGTTGCAAGGTACCCCTTTCTCAAGACAACTATTCTAAACTAATATTATCAATTAAGTTAGAATATATACATATGGCAAAGAAAGGATTTAGAATCTCAAACGAGATTAAAAATAAGCACCAAAAAAACTCCTGCTGAGAAGCTTACAAGTAGTCCGATATTTTTTTTAATAAAAACACCAAAAAAATTCCATGTAGAGATAATGCCTATAAACGAAACAAGCATGATGATAAAAGGATTGCTAACATAGTATTTTCTTGTTATATTTACAAATGCAACTTGGTTGCGTTTGTAAATATAAACTATATTATGAAAAAGAGCAAATTACATCTACAAAGTGAAAATCTATTGCAGGGAAAAGATTTTAAAATTACTCCATCTCGGATAGAGATTTTGAGTATTCTCATTAAAAAACATTCACCTATGACCGTTGAAGATATTCAAAGTCTTTTGCAGATAAAAATAAATAAAACAACAGTGTATCGTGCACTAGATAGTTTTGTAAAAAAAGGAATCCTATCTCAAACTTACTTTAGAGATGCGAAAACATACTACGAATATCAAGATAGTCACCATCATCATATTGTGTGCACTTCTTGTGGTGTCAAAGAAGAAATTTCGTTATGTATCAAGTCTTCATTGCCTACTCTTTCGCAACAGTCAAAAAAGTTTAGTAGCGTTCATGACCACATCCTAGAATTTTTTGGACTGTGCAATACTTGCACATCACACTAATATGAAATTAACTCATTTGGCTAAATTTTTTTCTTACATAACACTATTGCTTTTCTTTCTTGTACCAGGTTTTTTACATGCTCAAGAACTACATAATGACTATCAAGGAACATGGAAAGCAAAAGTTGTAGAAATAACCGACGAGAGAAACGAGAAAATTACAGGTACTAATTTTCTCGTGCAAACAATGCAGGTCAAAGTACTTGAAGGACCTCTAGAGGGAGATTTGATTGAAATCACAAATGATTTTTTAGAACTAGATAAGGGAGATAAGTTCTATTTTAACCATAATATTTTTATTGACGGAAGAAGTTCGTACACTGTTATTAATGTTGCGCGACAGGGCCCACTCTTAATTTTATTAGGAATTTTTATACTTACCGTTATCGCTTTTGGTCGATGGCAAGGAGTAAGGTCTTTGATTGCTTTGGCAGCAAGCTTTGCCGCTATCATGTTTGTTCTTATACCTGGAATACTTAGTGGGTGGAATCCGTTAATGTCAAGCTTTCTCGTTGCAGGAGTGATACTCTTTGCAGCGATATTCTTTACCCATGGATTTAATAGAGAGTCTGCAGTTGCATATGTAGGAACTATGATCGCAGTGGTGCTTGCAGGTTTGTTTGCTATCTTTGCTGTTCATATTACAAAACTCTCTGGGTTTGCAGCAGAAGAATCTGTCTATCTTAATTTTAATACGGGAGGAACTATTAACTTTACGGCATTACTTCTCGGAGCTTTTATTATTGGGTTCCTTGGTGTTCTTGATGATATTTCTATTACACAATCAGCAGTAGTAACTGAACTCTATGACAGTAATCCCAATATAACTAAGCGTGAAGTATACTCTCGAGCTATGCGCGTTGGGCGCGAACATGTTGGTGCTTTAGTAAATACTCTCGTACTTGCGTACACTGGAGCATCACTACCACTTCTTTTGTATTTTAATCTTTCACCTACAAGTATTGGTGCGACTATCAATCTTGAGATATTCGCAACCGAGATTGTACGTATAATTGTTGGTAGTATCGGACTTATTTTGACTGTTCCTATTGTAACCTTTCTTGCAGTTACATACCTTAAAGGGTATAAGTCAAAACATAGTCACCATCATGGACATAGTCATTAGTTTTAATTAATGTTCTTTCCTTGTGTTTAAAAATAATATATTAGCAAAAATTCTGAATAGTGACCCAGGAAAGAACGAATTAGAACTCTATAGTAAATAAGCTCATAGGGTGTGAGAAGCTTGGAAAAGTGATGAAGGGAGTTGTGGTGAATACATAAAGATAGTAATCATACTGTATTAATACTACCTTTATATATTAGGACTATTAAATATAAATAAAAAAGGCTCTATTTACCTATAAGTAAAGCCTTTTAAAATTTGCTTTCGCTTTAGTTAATCTCCTTTTTTGGAGTAGTATCCAAAGATAGAAACTATAACTTGGGATGCTTGAAAAATCAAAATGGACAAGTAGTATAAATTTGATGGTTTCATTGATATGTATAACTCTAGCTATAAGAGGGTCGCGTGGAAAACTGTTTGGTACTTTTTGATTATACGAAAAACTCACTACTATGTGTAATTTAGCAAAACTATTTCTTTGGTACTACTGTATATATAGAGAAATAACCTTCACACTCTAAAAGCCTATAAAATATATATTAGCTTTTCTTCAGTATATGAGCTTTATCTAGGCGTGACTCACGTAAGCCACTTGATTTTTACGAATGAACGACAGAAACATAGTAACAAAATGAGTTACATATTTACATGCAACCTCTCGGCTCGTGTATCTAACTTATTCCAAATTTCGTGTCCAATAATAATTACAGCAATCACTAGTACATATAAGCCAAATAGTAGGACTAGTGAAATATTCAAATCATGAAAATGATCAACAAAAGTAATCGACATCCAAGAAGTGATTGAGATTGCACCAGCTACTGTTGCAAAACGCTCCCAACGTATTGAGCGCTCAATGTGACCCTCTTTAATATTCTTTAAAATTCTCCGCGTTATAATTCCAGAAAGAAGTATTCCATTAATTATCAAAACTCCAACAACAATCTGTGCGAAATAAAACCGCGGTGTTAATAGAGCGGCCTCTGGAAATATAAGAAGTGTACTAAGAAGATCTAAAGAAAGTCCTATCCATATCACCTTGCTAATTTGTGGAAATAATGGAAAAAGGTGTTTTTGCACGAAGGGTGCATTTTGTGTACTCAAAAACATAAAATCAAGACAAAGTACTGTTCCCAGTGTGAATATTGAGTGGAATCCATGAAAAACATGAAAAAAAGATTCATTCGTAGGTAGGCCATGCAAATCAGTATAGTAACTGATTGCAATGCTACTCAGTATAAAAGTCGAAATATAAAACCACGAAATTCCTTTCTTGCTATTAATGAGAACATATGGATTTTTATATTTTGCGAGTCCAAAAAGCAAGAAACCTACAATAAGAATATAAAGCGGAGTCATGAAGTTCATCGCACTCAGTATACTTTCTTTACTAGTTACTAGTGTTACACCTTCATGAGCTGCGACTGGTAATATCATTGTGAGTACAGACCACATTACAAATGCCAGAAATCCACCACTAATCACTAGCCATCTCATCCGTAACCCAATCCAGGTGAGAAATATTCCCGCAGAATCCTCAACTTTTTTATTGTGCGCTAAGTATAAAAAAACCATTGCCCAGAGTGAGGCAGCTCCCATCACAGAAAGTCCAAGCTGTCTCCCAAATGAAAGCAGTTGGTATGATTCCATCCCAAATATTTCAAATCCAATCATAACTATTTATCAAATATAATAAAAACTACTCCAATCACATAGAAAAATTTTGCAATCTTCCAAAAAACAAAATCTCCTGTTATTGCAACGGTGATGACACTAAGTAATATGAATACTCCTGCTAAAAACATAATAAGCTCGCTTTTTCTCTGAAATATTTTTTGCGCAATAGTATGCATATGGAGCTATTATAACAAGAAAATTAAAGTTAGCTACACAATATTATTGAAATAGTGATGTTCGTCTAAGTTGCAGAAAAAATACAGATAAAAAGCTTTTAAGAAATTTTTAGACAGTAGTTTATAGTTATTTATATAGACTGCTCTATCCCTAGTGGCTTTGCTTGTAGTGCTCGTAATGGTGACCTCTCGAAGAGTCGAATCCCTCTCGAGCGCTTGAACCCGTGCTCGAGAGGGGTAGTTTTGATATACTGTATTTATATGAAAAATATCCTCATAACAGATTCACTATTTATATCTAAATCTCACGAAGAAAAACTTCGTGAGGCTGGTTTTAATATTACTCGATTAGATACATCTGAAGCTTCCGAGCAAGAACTAGTCGAGGCTATCCGTGATAAAGAAGGATACATACTTGGAGGTATAGAAAAAATAACAAACAAAATTATCGATGCGGCTAACAAATTGGAGGCTATTGTTTTTACTGGTATTGGTTATAAAGATTTCGTAGTTAATCATGAGTATGTAACTGAAAAAGGAATCGCTATCGCAAATACCCCAGACGCACCTACTCATGCTGTTGTTGAATGGGCTATTACTATGACGCTTGCTATGAACCGTAATATATTTGAGCTAGGTCGAGTTGGCGAAAAAAAGTTTATGACAAGTAAGGGTATTCAGAATCAAAAGATAGGAATTATTGGATTAGGGAGGATTGGAAAAGGTATAGCGGATATGATTCAGCCATTTAATCCAGCTTCGGTTTCTTACTTCAGTAAAAGTAAGCATAATGATACAAATCTAGAATATAAAGATTTACCAAATCTATTAAAAGAAAGTGATATATTGTTTCTTTGTGTCTCAAAAGATGCGGGAGAAAATTTCTTTGGCGCAGAACAAATTGAAGCCATGAAAGACAACGCTCTTCTTGTTACTTTTATGGCAGAAGGTATCGTTGATGACAATGCTCTTTTAGAAGAACTCAAAACAGGTCGCATTAGAGCTGTTTCTGATCATCCTATGGAAAATGAGGAATCCAAGGATTTACCACTCAGTACGTGGTACTGCATGAATGCTTCAAATGCATTTAACACTCAAACAGAGATAAATTTGTGTAGCGATATGGCAGTAGATTCGATGATTAATTTACTTAATAATGGAGTAGATGAGAATAAGGTAAATTAAAAGAACTTCATTACTGAAGTTCTTTTAATTTAGTTCGATTCCCCGAACGGTGCTGTATTTCTACATTTCGAGAGTCGTTATAAATAACGGCTCTCGAGCGCTCGAACTAGCGCTCGAGATGGTGACCCAAGTGAGAACGAATTGGAACTCTATAGTAAGTGAGCTAATAGGGTGGGGGAAGTTTGGGAAAGTGATGAAAGGTACTGCAGTGAGAATGTAAAACAATGTAAGAGAGCTTAATTGATACTACCTATGTATGTTAGAACTTAAGTATGACTAATAAGGTAAACAAAAAACCTACTAACAAGGTTTCTCGTTAGTAGGTTAGGTCATTGACCTTTGTTATGAAAATGAAGGCACTGTCTCAGAAGAACCAAGAGAGCCTTTTATGGTTACTTTTGCTTTATCAAGAAGCTTCTTGAGCTTACTTGGTTTTGGCGGTTTGGGCGTACAAGACATAAAGTAGGCTAATAACAGAAAAGCAGTATCTTCAATATCATCCATAGCAAAGTAAATATATTTGTAAAACTCTAATGGTTCTGAGTAATTCGACACAAAGTAACTTACTATTTCTGGTAAACCTGAAAGGGTGAGAAAGAAAATAAAAACGTACAGTAGTCTCAAGAATCTAAGCTTGATTACAAGGTCGTTTGCAAATTCTGGACTTTCATTAACTCTCTTTTCACCTCCTTTAACAATGTCGTTAAAAATAAGTCCAAGAAATATAAGAGTTAGGGTCTGAAAAAAGGCACCGAAAAAATTATACTTAATCATTGCAAAGTAGATAATTTGACCGACCATTGCTGGGGCTGAGATACATGTCATTACTTTTGCAAGTATAAAATTATTAACACCAAAGGTGTCTTGAGACCAGTCAGAGAATTTTTGAAACTTATTAAGTAAAAATGAGTCTATATTAGTAGTAGCGAACATTGTCTTTGATTTTATGGTTATCGCAAAAGCTTAAAGCTTCTCTGATAACCATAAAACTTTTTTGCAAGGAATTTGAATTAGAAATATAATAAGATAAACACCTACTCTTGTCAATTGTGGACCAAATTAGACGAATTCTAACTCTAAGGTAAGTGAGCTAATAAGGCGGGGGAAGTTTAGGAAAGTGTGGAGGTTGCTTGATAATCTATTTAAACGTGTATTAAGCCGACGTATAGTCAATACCTTTAGATTTTAGAACTTAATTGTAAATAAATAATGTAAAAGAAAACCCGATAATCAGGGTAATCCCGTTAGCGAGTTAAATGTTTTTACGTCTTTCTACTATATATTGACGTGCAAAAGATATTTCCTCTTTAGATAAGTATCCTGCGATACTGTCTCCTATCTTATTGTAAGGCCATGATTGATTAAATACTTCTACCACTTTTGATTTTTGGTAAACAGAATCGAAACCCATAACCATAGCAATCAAGTCAGTTGCTACTTCGCTTTCACAATGTGGACTATCTTTAGAGAGTAAAAGTATATGTCCAATCTCGTGAGCAATAGCAAACAAAAATCTTTCCACTGAAAGACCTGCCACACTTTTATCATATTCAATGCGAAAACGAAGATTCTTAAAAACTATAGAACCATATTTAGGCATTGGGCTGATTAGCTGGATTTGAGCAGCGTTATAATCTTTAAGTTTTTTAGTTACCACACGTAATTTTAAACTTAGATTATAATGACTCAATACTCCGATTATGCACTCTTCGTGTAAGTTATGATTAAACTGAATTTTCAGAGCTTTTAGTGGAATTTCTGGTTTCAAACCATACATTCTGATATGGTCGTCAATAATTTTTTTAATGTGCTTCATTTCGTTGGTTGGTTTTTAGTGAGTTACCATAAGAGACAAAATCTTCTACGGTAACCAACTAAAAAAACATCCAGATTCTTTTGAATCATGACACGAAGTATTAAATATGTCAATATTGTGACCCAAGTGAGAACGAATTGGAACTCTATAGTAAGTGAGCTAATAGGGTGGAGTAAGTTTGGGAAAGTTATGAAAGGAGCTGTGGTGGATATATAAATCAATAATAGTACTGCGTTTTGATACTACCTTTGTATGTTAGAACTAATAGAAACTGTTAACTGTTTATAATATTGCTTGACCAGTTTATGTATGAAAAGACACATGAAGGAGAGTTTGGTATAATTTTTACATGAATAAAATAAAAAAATACTTTAATATTGTAGAATTGGGTTCAAACATTCGTACTGAATTATTAGCAGGGCTTTCTATATTTCTTTCACTCTCGTATATCTTTATAGTTAACCCAACTATTCTTGCAGAAGCTGGGATTGGTAAGAGTGCAGTCTTCTTCGCAACGGTTATTGTGTCCTCTTTAGCGACCATTATTATGGGTCTTTGGGCGAAGAAACCTTTTGCACTTGCACCAGGTCTTGAGATGAACAGTTACATTGCTTTTGTTGTTATCGCTGGAATGGGTTTTGTATGGCCAGAAGCTCTGGGTCTTGTATTTTGGTCAGGAATCTTAATGCTTATTGTTAATGCTCTGAAGATTAGAGAAAGTATTATTAAAGCTATTCCTAATACGCTAAAGGCTGGACTTGCCGCAACAGTTGGAGTTTTCCTTATGCTGATTGCCTTGAATGTTAGTGGAATTTTAGCTTATGAAGGAATACAACTTACAGGTATAGGTAATTTGATTGCACCTCAAGCTCTTGTATTTCTTGTTGGTTTGCTAACATTAATTATATTAAAGAAGTTCAAAGTTAGAGGAGCTATCATTGCAAGTATCGTAGCCGCTTCTTTAGTAGGGCATCTTGCGGGATTAGCAGATGCAATTGAGCCTGTGCGCTTAAGTAGTGATATGTTCTCAGCATTCTTTGCTCTTGACTTCAGTGTAATATTAAATCCAAAAGCTTTGAGTGTAATACTTATTCTTTTCTTACTTGATTTCTATGGAAGTATTGCTAAGTTCATTGGGCTAACTAGAAATACTAATATAGTTGATGAAAATGGCGACATGCCACAAATGCAGGAAGCTCTCTCTATTGACGGTGGGGCAACTGTCCTAGGTTCAGTACTTGGAACAACAAATGTTACTACATACGTTGAAAGTGCTGTTGGTATCGGTGAAGGTGGAAGGACAGGTCTTACCGCTGTTACAACAGGTGTGCTGATGCTCTTCTTTCTTCTACTTACTCCTCTAGTAAATCTTGTTCCTGTAATAGCGACAACTGGAGCATTATTCTACGTTGGACTAACTCTATTTCCTAAGAGAAAAGAATTACGTGAGTATAAATGGTTTGATATTATTTCTGTTCTAGCAATGGTTGTTACTACAATTGTTACTTTTGGTCTCGACAAGTCAATGTTGATTGGTTTTGGACTATATATCGTCTTCCAAGTTACTACAGGCAAGTGGAGAGAGGTTAATCCTTATCTGTTTGGTTCAGCTGTGTTGTTGTTGCTTGCCATATTTTTGTAACAATACAGGGTCTAAACATGTTAGAACAAAAGGTGTAATACAAAATATATATTGATGACTAATAAATAGTCTTTATACTAAAAACTAAAGAGCCCAGGTGTATAAAACACTCGGACTTTTATGTTGTTGTATTAAATAACCCCACCCCTATTTGTGACCCAAGTGAGAACGAATTGGAACTCTATAGTTTCAGAGCTTATATGGTGGGGGAAGTTTGGGGAATTGGTGAAAGTTGCTTAAATAACCAGGTATAACTGGATATAACTGGTGATTTATTACTACCTATGTATATTAGAACTGCTTAGAAAATGAGAAGCTATTAGGACAATCCTATTCATAGTATAATAATGCTATGAATAAACATGAAGGAGTATCGAATACATCAGAAAAAATGAAATCTTATGAATTTATCGACCCTGAATTAGTTGACCGTATTGTTACTGCAAAAGGTTCTGTGTATAAATACTTAGAGGATGGAACTACACAAAGATATAAGAAAGTTGAAAGCAAAAACTATGAGCCTCAAAATGTTCTGGTGTTTATGCCTCCTTTTGAGTGGTTGAAGAATAATACATCTAATGAGAAACTGCTCGATGAGTTAGGAGAGAATCATGCTCAGTACATACAAACGATTTTGAGTTATATCCAAGAGAAGGAATCCAAAGTCTATGTTGTAGATAGAAGTAAAAAAAAGATTGAAACAAATGAGGAAGCAAAGAACGCTGAAACAGGACTGTTTCTTATTTTTGGAAATCAAGAAAAGGCACACTTTGCTATTCCTGTCTCGAGAAAGCCTGCTGTTGATTTTTATACTTATGATTCACGAAAGTTTAAAGATGAAGACGGACAACAAATGAGAGAGCGGCACCTAGGAAACAAGGTTGTTGAGATAATTCAAAAAGACAACAAGAAATAAATTACAATAAATTACAATAAGTTCCAAACACCCCTTTAGGTACTCTGAGAAACCTATATAAAATAAGACTTAAAATCTGTGAGCCAGTAGTCTGGCTTTCAGAACTATGTGGTAAGAGCGAAGACATAAGGTATTCTATAGAAACTCTAACTTTATTGAGCAAACAAAAAACCTACTAAACAAGGTTTCTCGTTAGTAGGTGAGTTTTATTACTTGAACAACTTAAGTAATGCAAGATGCATAGTTCTTCCTGGTAACATCATCAACATTGGGCAGAGGAACATGAGACCGAGTTGCTCTTCATATCCAACAAAATCATATCCGAAGACCGTGATAATATTGTTGGCTATAGAAACAAACGGTACATCCAGGCCAATGTAAATTTTAGCAAAAGGGAGACCAAGTGCTAAAAAAATAATCATAGAAAGAATAAATACTGTAGTCCAAAAAAGTTTCATTGGTTAAGTTTTAGAAAGATGAATATTTGAAATTGAATTTTAGTATAGCATGAATAGACACATATGTCAATATTGTGACCCAAGTGAGAACGAATTGGAACTCTATAGTAGTCGCCTGAAAAGTTCGAATTTTCCCCGAGCTATATTTCTCCTAAATTCTATGCAAGATAGTGTACGAGATTAAATTAGCCCATAGGGTGGGAGAAGTTTGGGAAAGTTATGAAGGGAGCTGTGGCGTGTATATGATTTAATACAGTCATACTGCATTTGTACCGCCTTTATATATTAGAACTATGAAGTACTTTACTTAATAAAACAATATAATATTGCCTAACTGAGACTGACTTTGTATATGTGTAGACTAAATACAAATATGCTACAATTTTTCTATGAACAAAGAAGTTAAAAATAATACTATATTAATCATAGTTCTTATTGCTATAGTGGTAGTCCTTTTAATTATCATAAGTAAGAAAGATTCGAATAAGGTAACCTATATACAGGTAAATGATGAAAATAGCGTAGAGGTAAATAATAGGCAGAATAAAGAAGTAAAAGATGGAAAATATAAAGAAATAAGCATGCTAACAGATAGGCTTTCTGATAGTTATGTGGCTATTTATAAAGTAGTTAGCAGTAATGAAAGATTAGGTACAAATGAGGATATGGTCAATAGTGAACTTTATAATAATAACGAAGGTTGGCTTTTAAGAAATCTTACGACTTATTGCTCAAATAGAATTGTCGACAATATAGGGCAAATTTCATTAGATACTAAGACCAATCTTTATCAAGCAGATGGTGGTTACGTAAGTATTGAGGCATTCAAGAATAATCTTATCAGGAGAGATGAAATTTGTGTAAATATGCAGACTTCCGACTTAGGAGAGCAATATCTTGAGTCAACACTATTTATTGGTCCTGAGCATAAAATTTATGCGAAATAATATTTCACATGTATCAATTTCGACTAGCAAGGACCGTCCTTGCTAGTCGAAATTTGAAAATACTAGCCCTATTTCACTTCTGTTTGATAATTCTTTTTAAAAGAGTACTATATAAATATATGAAAAAAAATATCTCACTAATATTATTATCTCTTGTAGTAATTTTTTCACTACTCATTGCTAGTAAAGTTTTTGCTTCAACGTGTGTTCAGTCAGGAAGTACTTCGTATTGTACTGATACTCGTACAGGCAAGACTACAACCTATAACCAGAACGGAGATAATATATATGGCAGTGATGGCTCTTCTTATACCACGCATGGAGATACTACTTATGGGAGTGGTGATGTTTTTAATTTTGATGGAAATTCAGGTAGTAGTTTACCTTCCTTAACTACATCTGGCGCCGATATGAACAGTCCTGAGGTTAAGGCAGCTCAAGCAAGGTATGATACAGCTTGTGCTCATAATGCTTCAGGTGAAGCTATCTTTGGAGGTGCCCAAGCTAACGATTGTCGTGAGGCTACTACTGAATGGCTACAAGCAGTAGCTAAGTCTCAGAAAATAAATTCTTCTGCAACTCAACCCAGGAGTCATAATTCAGGCAGCTCTAGGTCTAAAAATTTTAATGCAGCCGAATATGCGGACAGAATACTTTCTGATTTTGGTTACGGTACTTCTTTTGAAGATAACAATACTCAGCCAGAAAACTTATGTGTTGCAGGAGGCATTTTAAATAGTCATCAAGAAGGCGATTATTGTCTATGCGACGAAGGATTTTTTCAATCAGATGTTTGCGTACCGATTGAACAGTTTTGTTCAGATATATTAGGAATAGGAGGAGTAGCTACTTCTGAGGAAGAGTGTGGTTGTGAGACTGGTTATTTTGTAAATCATTTGGAACAAAAGTGTTATGCTGAGACTAGTGTTGAAAATACTCAATATAAAATAGAAACTCCTATTGAAGCAAAATTGACCCTAGTCAATCTTGAGACAAAAGTTAAAAAAGAAATAGAGACTCCTGAAGTAGTTAAAATTGAACAAGAAGAAGAAGTTACCCCTCGTAGAATGACCAAAGAAGAATACGAAGCAGAATTTTTAAATAGTGAACCAATAATAAAAGAGGGCTCGTGGCTTAAGAGAATCTTCAAGCGAATTTTTCGATAAAATAATTCTTAGTGGAAAAGAGTATCCACCAAGTTTAACAGGAAGTACTAGTAAGTAACTAGGAAAAAAAGCATTAAAGTTTGAAAAGAAAGGAAGACCAACGCTTGAAGTCGAAATAGTAAGACTGAACGCACACCTTCATAAGAGCTAATGAGGCTTCGAACCTTCTACATACTAATTACCTATATTTTATATATAATGACTACTGGCAAAAAAGAAAATAATTCTGTTATAGCTCTTTGGCAAAGAGCTATTCTTAATGGGGGAATAGCTAAATTAGCTATAGAATTTAGAAAGAAAGTTGGAGTACCTGTTAATGGATTTAATTCACCAGAAGATTTTTCAATTTGGGATAAACAATGTGAAAACAATAAGAACGAAGAGAAGATAGGTACGAGTATTAATCTTTATTTAGAGGAATCTAAAAAAATTATTCATTATGAAGGTATACTTGAGGAGTTAAGTTTTCAAATTCTTGCTCTTAAGTTCTTATTTAACAACAAAATAGAAGAGGAATATTTGGATTCACTAAAAAACTCTGGAGCGGGAGTAATTATAGTGAAGCAGGGTAGAAAGTTTTCTAAACACCTTAAAGAGAGCATTGGTGAAGTAGAAGATGGTGTTTATATAAAGATAAAGCCCTTTTCCACAATAAGTAGTATATTAAAATATGTAGAAGACAAAAAGTTATTTATTAAAGACTCTCTTAAGGTTTATGCGGAAAATTCAAACCTAAAAAAACCAAAGAGAATGAAAGTAAGTTCTAATTTTGAAAGAGATAGGGCAATCTTACTACTTAATAGTTATTCAAAAAAAGAACTGGAAAAAAAATTTGATGTAAAAACACCTTACAAAGACCAAACTATAAGCTTCTTAATGAGAATTAGGGGTGAAAAAGAGGTTACTCAAAGTATAGTCAAGTCTGTAAAAGAGAGAAGAAAAAATAAATAAAAAGTACCCACTTTATTGGGGTGTAAACCTGGGGATATTGAACTTTCTGAAAAAGGAGCATAATAGCTACGAAAAATAATCGTAGTTTTTTTCATGTAACAGGAGGTATCCAAATTATTAAAGCCTATTTATAAATTGGTAGGTCGAATAGATATACTTCTCAATTTATAAGTATATTTTTAAATTATGCGTTCAATAAAAGCAAATTTTAGGAAACAAAAGAATATAAGTTCATCTCTTTCTGATTTAGTTAATTTTGCTAAATCTATTAACGGTTGTAAGTACACTAAGAAAGTATTGCACGAGAACTTCAATAAATTAGTAGATTCTGAAGATTACAACCATTTAACTTCGAATGAAAAAAAGGAGTTAATGAAGTGGATAGAGTCCTTGAATAAAGTTACTGAGGAAGGGTAAAAGTGGCTACTAAACGACCTTTTGAGGGCTATTAACTGCCAAAGACGACACAAGTATCATTCATACAATTATCGAGCCTGTACAAAGCAAAAAACCTAATTTACAGAAAGGAAATTCAATATGTTAACCCTGAAACAACTCAGAAAAATAGACGACCTGAATACCTCTCATCTAACAGATGAGCAACTTGAAGGTATTCGAAAGTCTTTCTATGATTTTGGGCAATTAATGTTTGATGATTGGATGGAACAAAAGTCTAGTTCCAAACATCTCGTTGGGTTATTAACAGAAAGTAAAGAAAAGAATACAATGTAAGTATGGAAAACGTTGAAAGTAAAAAAGGAATAATTTACGTTCGAGTATCTTCTGTTGAGCAGGTAGAAAATACAAGCCTTGAATCACAGGAGCGAAACTGTAGAGAATATGCAGAACGTGAGAATATTGAGGTTTTATCTGTTTTTATAGAAAAAGGAGAGTCAGCAAAAACTGCAGACCGAACTGAATTTATAAAAGCTATTAACTTCTGTGGTAATAAGAAAAATAACGTTACTCATTTTATTGTCTACAAGCTAGACCGCTTTGCTAGAAATCAAAATGACCATGTTGTAACACAGACTACACTTAAGCGATATGGTGTAGCTTTACGCTCTGTTACTGAGCCAATAGATGAGACTCCAATAGGTAGGGTTATGGAGGGTGTTATATCTGTATTCGCTGAATTTGATAATAATGTAAGAACCGAAAGGTCAAAGAATGGAATGATGGAAAACTTGAAAAAAGGTATATGGCAATGGTATGCACCTTATGGTTACTACAGACCATATAAAGGCTCAAACCTAGCCCCTGAAACGACCACATCGAATATCATTAAAACTATCTTCAAGGAATATGCGAAAGGAACATATACATATAGGGGTCTTGCAGAGTATTTAGATAAGCAGGGTTTTAAGACAAAAAAAGGAAAACCGATAGCAATGCAAACTCTAGAGAAAATTCTTAAGAATCCTCTTTACTCAGGAAGAATACAGGTTTGGGGTCTAGATGTTGTTGGAGATTTTGAGGCGATTATAAGTGAAGAGCTTTTCTTAAGTTGCCAGAAGGGTTACAAAAAGAGTTATATGAAAATGAATCGCTCCGCTAAGAATCCAGACTTTCCACTAAGGAGAATTTGTATATGCCCAGAATGTAAGACCTCAATAACAGGTAGTACATCAAAAGGTGGAACTGGAAAAAAGTATGCCTACTATCACCACCATAAACAGACGTGCTCCAAAGCTCAGTCGATACCTAAAGAAACTTTTGAACAACTGTTTGTTAATTTTTTGAATGAAATAACACCAAGTAAGGAGTATGAAAAAATATTTAAAGCTGTTGTTGTTGATATTTGGCAATCTAACTACAAAAAGTTAGACCAGAACAATTCGCAAGTTAGAGGTCAGATTGAAAAGCTTGAACAAGACAGGCAGAGAGTATTCGACTTGCATAGAGTAGGAACTTATTCAGATGAAGAGTTCTTAGAGCAGAAAGAGATTATAAAAAAGAATATTTATTTAAAACAACAGCTGCTAAAGGAGAACCATATTGAAGAGTTTAATATGGAGGAAGTTTTGAATCATTGTTTCAGTTTCGTGAGAGATACTGCAAAGACTTGGACACACCTAAAGAAGACAAGTTATACTCGAACTATGCAGTTCCAAAAACAAATATTTCCAGAGAAAATAACCTTCGATGGAGAAAAGTTTGGAACGGACGAATTGTCCTTAATTTATAAGATAAATGAGCAGTTTGGTGCTAATAAATCTCAGGTGGTGACCCCACAGAGAATCGAACTCTGATTACCAGATTGAGAACCTGATGTCCTAACCGTTAGACGATGGGGCCAAGTAAATTTGTTTTGTAAAATCTTTTTGTTGCCATAGACTGCACTTTCATTTCAGTCTAACAGAAACCGTATGGTCGAGAGCTCATAATATATGTTCGCTTTGCTCTCTATATTATGGCACCGACATAAATTCAGTATAGTCGAGCTACTCCTTACTTCATTTAACGATGGGGCCATTAATAGAGATAGGATAGTTCATTTTGAGAATTTTCGCAATATTTTATAAGTATATTTACTTATAAAATTATATATTGTATAGTGTAGAAAATTAAATACACGCAAATACTTAAAATATATCGTCATGGAATCAGAATTAGATGTTATTACAAGATTTGAGTCAAAACTAGCTCTTATTACAGGAGATATAATTTTAGACTTTATGATTGTTGTGCTTGCTCTCGTTACATTTTTGCTAGTAATAAGAACTCCGGTTACCTTGAAAGCCTATCTCTTGAGTCGCAAACTTAAAGATATACGCTATAACTCTTTTAGTTATCCGTCTGATCAAAGTAAAAGATGGGAAGCAAAGAAGCATGCGTTAGAAACTCTAGGGTTTGAAATTTTAAGCACTAGAAAAAGCGTACAAGATGATCCATTACTTAAGCCAATTTTCTGGCTTTTAAATTATGAATCAATGTGGAGAACATATGACTTTTACCAAAAATTGAAAAGGAAGTATGCGAATAGGTAAAATTTCTTAAAGAAATTACAGGGCTTCATAATGGAGCTCTTTAATTTTGCGGTTTTTCTAATACAAGAGGTTCAATACCAACTGATTCACCAGTGATGCGTGTTACATCCTTATCTATTTTCTTCAACTCATTGTGAGCTGTGTTGTAGTGATTTACTGTAGTTCCTAATGTATTACCAAGTTTGTTCATATATTCTTCATACGCTGAAAGGTGGTTTCCTAATTCGCCAACTCGTTTTTGAATTTCTTTTGCTGACTCTTCTATTTGTAAAGCTTTCAAACCTTGAAGTACAGTCTGCAAAAATGCGAGGAATGAAGTAGGAGAAACAATCAACACATTTTTCTTGAATGCGTATTCAATCAAATCTTGTGTGTTAACCTTTACAGCTCCGACACTTTGAATCAACAAATCATAATAAATTGCTTCGTGAGGAATAAACATGAAGGCGAAATCCATAGTTCCATTTTCAGGTTTAATATATTTACTGGTTTCATCGATACGTAATTTGAGGTCATTTTTAAATGCTTTCTCTAATCGGTCTTGCTCGCTTTTATCTTGAGCTTCAACAAGTCGATTATAATTTTCTAGAGAGAACTTTGAGTCAATTGGAATTATTTTTTCTTTTACAAAAACAACCGCATCAACAATGGATCCGTCAGGAAATGCATATTGCATCTGATAAGTTTTTGGTGGTAGAACATTTTTCAATGTTGTTTCTAAATAGTATTCACCAAGAACTCCACGTTGCTTTGGGTTTTTAAGAATGTTCTGCAAATCTTTTAATTGCTCGGTGAAATTCATCACTTGTTCACCAGTTTTTTTAACTTCGGTAATCTCGCGAGTAATCTCGCGAATCAGGTCGTGTGAGCGTGTACTTTGGAATTTCATTGACTCGGACATTTCTTTTTGAGTTTCACCTAGCTTAGTGTCGACAGTTCGTGATAGCTCGTTCATTTGCTGTAAAAGGAGAGATAATGAATCAGACTGCTCTTCTTTTTTGGGTCTACTTAACTTGAGACCAAGAAAAAACATACTTCCGATAAGTCCAACAACAAGGATTATTAATATAATAAGAAGTATTTGCATATTATTTCCCTAAAAAGTGTTTCAACGTAAAAATCCAGTCTTCTTCCATTTCTATTTGCTCACTTTCTAACTTTTGCTTTAGTAACCACTGTAGATACCCTTTATCTTTTGATGCGACGTCTTCGACTGACATATTTTTATATTTACCAAACTGAAAATATGAAATCATAACTGGTCGCCCTGAAATATCAATCATCGAGTCAATGGCGGTATCTTCTGATACATTTTCTGTTTCCATTATCTTCTTCAATAGTCGCCAAAATAACTGTTCGAGAACTAAAATGTCTCCAAAAGCATCATGAGCAATTGCTTCAACCTCGATACCTAATAGGTAGCGTAAATATTGTAATGCGTAACTTTCAATTTTTCCCTGAGGGTCTAAAAACCGCGCAACTTTTAATGTGTCGATTACTGGACCAACAGTTAAGCCTTCTTTTTCTACCATACCAACATCAAATTTTGCATTATGTGCAACAAAGATATGTTCGTTCTTGAATCGCTCCTCAAGATCTTTGTAAGTTGAGCTATCGGTGAAAACCGGCTTACCAGCAAGCATCTTTTCGGTAACATGATGTACAGCCATTGCAGCAATTTTAATCGGTAGATCAGCTTTATATAGTTCGTTTACATCATCTTTGCCATCTGTTGTTCGATAAGCAACTTGAATCAGTTTATCTTCTGCTTCAGTACCTGTAGTTTCAGTATCAATAAATATTAATATTTTTGTAAGTTTTTTTGTATTATCGTTCATGTTTGAAATTATAACATGTTTTATTCTTACGAGATGTTCAGCCTTTGATAAGAATGTGATTACGCTGAATAACGGCTTTGTTTTATAAAGGAACTCCGTTATACTAGGTTTATATTCGGATAATCTAAAATTACTATTATGTCACTACAAACTGATATTAAAGGGCAAATGAAGGATGCTATGAAGGCAAAAGACAAGGTACGTCTAACAGTGTTGAGAGGGATCTTATCTGCATGTACTAATGAACTTGTTGCTAAAAAGATGATGCCAACAGATGAATTACCCGACAGTGATGTATTGACGGTGATCAAGCGATTAGCAAAGCAACGAAAAGACTCTATTCAACAATTTACTGATGCAGGTCGCGACGAGTTAGCTGATGATGAAAAAGCAGAACTTGCTGTATTAGAAGAGTTCTTGCCGGTGATGATGACTCAAGATGAAATTCGTCCAATCGCCGAAGCAAAGAAGGCTGAGCTAGGAACGGAAGATAAGTCAGGGGCGGGGAAATTAGTAGGAGCAATTATGGCTGATTTACAAGGAAGAGCTGATGGCGGTGACGTAAAAGTTGTTGTTGATAGTCTATTTTCCGCATAATTATATGGAATCTTTAAACCAACTAAAACCATTCGGTGCAGAAGTACATAGTAATCCTGATGTACAAAATATTATAAACCAATATAAAGGCGTTCAAAAGAAATTAGGTGAATTAGCTTTTTTAAAAAGGGAAACTGGTAATGATAATGACCAGAAAGATGTTGAGTCGCAAATTTTTTTATTGCGTAAAGAAAAACTAAAAATCGAAGATGAGTTAAAGACTTATGATGTTGATGTGCACAATATAAATCTATCTAAACCAGAAATCTATAATTAATATGTTCAAATTATTTACAAAATGGATTTTATTAGGAGCTGTAGTGTACTTACTACCGCAAATTATTCCTGATATTGTAGTAAGTAACTTTACCGTTGCGTTGATTGCTGCGGCTGTTATCGGAGTGATTAATCTTTTAATAAAGCCTGTCGTAAAGATTTTAACATTACCAATTAATCTTATCACGCTTGGACTCTTTGGTGCTGTTGTAAATGCTGGATTATTTTGGGTAGGAACTTTGTTCGTAAATGGATTTGAAGTTACAACAGTAATTGGTGTTGTATTTGGATCAGTTGTTCTATCGCTTGCACGATGGATTATTGATGAATTATTTTAAAAAATTATGTTTAATGATACAAAAAAGAAGAATATATTAGTAACGCACAATGGAAAATTTCATGCAGATGATATTTTAGCGTGTGCTGTATTGCAGTTAATACTTGAAAAGCGTGGCGAAGATTACGAGGTTATTCGCACACGTGACACAAAAATTATTGCCGAAGCTGATTACGTTTTTGATGTAGGCGGGGAGTATGATGCAGAAAAAAATCGTTACGACCATCATCAACTAGGTGGTGCAGGTAAGTATGATAGCGATATTCCATATGCGTCTATTGGTTTAGTGTGGAAACATTTTGGCGAAGAGTTATGTGGATCAGAAAAAATTGCAGGCATGATTGAAGATCAAATCGTTATGCCGATTGATGCGGATGACAATGGTGTTGCACTTGTGGATTTGAAAAGTGATGTTGCACCGTTTCGACTACAAGAATATTTTTATGCATTTCGCCCAACATGGCGAGAAGGTTCAACTGACGAAGTATTTGATGCTGGTTTTCATAAATGTGTTGATTTAGCAAAAGAATTGTTTCTGAGGCAGATTAAAATTAAACAAGATTATGATGGGGTCGCTGAACTGTTTAAAAAAGATTACGATCGTGCAGAAGATAAACGTATTATCGAATTATCAGAAGCGTATCCATGGGAAGGGGTATCTACTGAATATCCAGATACATTATTTACTGTGTACCCGAGGCAAGATAATTGGCGTCTAGGAACTGTTCGTAAGGAACGATATTCGTTTGCTAATCGTAAAGATTTACCAGCTGTATGGGCAGGATTGCGAGACGTAGATTTGCAAGCTGTAAGTGGCATTGATGATGCAATTTTTTGCCACAATGGGCGATTTTTAGCTGTTGCAAAGACGCGTGAAGGTGCGCTTGCTCTGGCGAAATTAGCAGTAGATAATTAGTATGGAAAAAGGTGGGCGACAATTATTTATTTTTCCAGAAGAGTCGGGAGGTCTTGACGGTGAGGAAGAAACGCAATCTGAAAGAGAATTAACTCCGATTGAAAAAATCAAGAAAGACTTATTGGTAACTGACTTACAGAAACTTGAAAAGGAGTTTGGAAAGATTAGTAATTTAGTACTTTTTGAAAATGGTTATTATAGAAAAGATAGGGCTCAAGAAAAGAAAGAGCATGCTCAGCAAGAAGCTGATTGGATCAATGAGTTTGCAGGTGAAGACATAGTACGAGTGTATCAAGATCAAAATAGTGAGAAATATCGCATGACATACATCTCTCAAAGTTCTGAAGGTAAAGCAGCTCAAGCTGCGTAAAAGCTTGCTTATTATCAATTTATAACTACTATACAAGACTTAGTCAACAGAAACTATATTTATGGCATTTATTGATGAAATACAAATTAGCGTAAAAGCAGGCGACGGTGGAGACGGCGTTGTTCGATGGCGTCAAGAGAAGTTTCGACCAATGGGTGGACCTGGTGGAGGAAATGGTGGATGTGGTGGTAATGTGTATGCAGAATCTGTTTCAGATTTAGCATATCTTTCAACGTATCAATTCGAGAAAAAATTCAAAGCTCAAAATGGTGGTGCAGGAGGTCACAATAGTCGTGAAGGTAGGAATGGAGAAGATCTGGTTATTCAAGTTCCTGTAGGTTCTATTCTTACTAATCCTGATACTGGCGATGTTTTTACACTTGCAAGTATTGGTGAAAAGATAAAAATATTGACCGGGGGACGTGGGGGTCTTGGTAATGAACACTTCAAGTCTTCAACTAACACAACTCCGTATGAGTCAACTATGGGAGAGTCAGTCGATCAGATTAATCTACATATTGAATTACGATTAATTGCTGACGTTGGGTTTGTTGGACTACCAAGTGCGGGAAAGTCTTCACTATTGAACGCTCTTACAAATGCAAAATCAAAAGTTGCTGAATACCATTTCACAACGCTTGATCCACACCTTGGTAAATTTAATGAATTTGTTTTGGCTGATATTCCAGGACTTATTGAAGGTGCCTCGGACGGAAAAGGTTTGGGACATAAATTTTTGCGACATATCAAGCGAACTAAACTGCTTGTTCATTTAATTTCATTTGAATACGGAGATGAGATGATGACTGAATATGAAAAAATACGAAATGAGTTGATCAGTTATGATGATACATTAGGAGAGAAAGAAGAAATTATCCTACTAACTAAAACTGATCTTGCGGATGAAGTTGAAATAAAGAAAAAGAAAAAAGATTTTGAAAAATTAGGAAAAAAAGTTTTTGTACTTACATTATTTGATGATGTTCAGATTAAAGCTTTTGGTGATAATTTGGTGAAAATTTTACGATCGTAATCTTTGAAGATTGAATACACGATGATACAATATAGCGAGTGAAGAAATCACCAGGTAATTATATAATACTAGCAAGCATACTAAGTGTGCTTATTTTTTCTACTTATGGTATAAGTCGAGTATTGGGTAATATTAGCGCTCAACCAGCAGCAGTATATTTTACTGAAAGTGTTACGACGGAAGATTTACATAATCAATTTAATAGAGCGAAAGTCGGCTTAACTGCAGATCCTATTCGCATATTAGTTATACCTGGTCATGAGCCAGACTATGGTGGCACGGAGTATAAGCTGCTTAAAGAAAGGGATTTAAATGTTGATCTAGCAACACAATTACATGAACTTCTTGATAAAGATGAGGCTTTTGAATCTGTCCTTGCTCGGGATAAAACTGATTGGTATGAGCCTCTGGCAGATTTTCTTGATAACGAACAAGAAGGTATTGCAGAATTTGTTGCACAGCAGAAAAATATAACTGCAGAATTAGTAGAAGCTGGCGAGCTAGAATTTCCTGACAAAGTAAAGCATGGAGATGCACCACAGCGGGTAGCTCTTCTTTTGTATGGAATTAATCAGTGGGCGAGCGAAGAAAATTTTGATATTATTTTGAACATTCACCTTAACGATACTGGTGGTAGAAAAATTAGTAAGAACTGGCCCTCTGGTTTTGTAATTTACGTACCAGATCCTCAATTTTCTAACGCACGCGCTAGTTATGACATCGCTGAATATATTGTAGATCGTATGTCATTATTTTATTCTGTTAGCAATCTGAGTCAGGAGGAGGACGGTGTTGTGATTAACGAAAAATTAATTGCTTTGGGTGCAAATAATACATTAGACCCAGCCTCATTACTTATTGAGTATGGGTATATTTATGAACGAAAATTTCAAGAAAAATCAGTTCGTGAAAAGTTAATTACTGATTTTGCACATCAAACGTATTTAGGAATTAGCGACTTTTTTGGTAGTAGAGATGTAGAGAAGTCAGAGGAATATACAACGTTGACAGTTGAATCCAACTCTCTAAATTTGCCACTTAAAAAATCAAAAGATAGAAATAGTGAAGTATTAATATTACAGGCAATGTTATTGCAAGCAGGTTTTTTCCCTCATGACGGAACCTTAGAGGACTGTCCGCTGGATGGTGTATACGGAAACTGCACAAGTCAGGCTGTAACCTCTCTGCAAGAATCAATGCAGTTGAAGGCTGACGGCATTGTCGGAGAAGAAACACATAGAGTGTTAGAAGAATTGATATAATGAGCTTTAAAAGCTAGAGATTTCAACAGAATTCTGTATAATACATCTCATGTCAGAAAAATATGTCCCAATCATTGGAATTGAAGTTCATGCTGAGCTTAAAACGAAAACAAAGATGTTTTCGCGATCTTTAAACAATCCAGATGAAGAAAAACCAAATAGTATTATTGATCCAGTAAATATGGCACACCCGGGAACACTGCCAGTCATTAATAAAAAAGCTATTGAACATATGGTCCGTATCGGTCTTGCTGTAGGTGGTGATATTGCAAACTTTACAGAATTTGATCGTAAAAACTATTTCTATCCAGATATTCCAAAAGGTTATCAAATTTCACAATATAAATATCCAATCGTCTCGAACGGTAGTCTAGGTGGTGTAAAACTGACTCGGATACATCTAGAAGAAGATACAGGGACAAGTAAGCACTTTTCAGAAGATGGTGGTTATAGTTTGATTGATTTTAACCGTGCCGGTGTTCCATTGATGGAGTTAGTCACCGAACCAGTTATTTATAGCGCAGAAGATGCGGGAAAATTTGGTAAAGAATTACAATTACTACTACGTTATCTTGGTGCAGGAGATGCAAATATGGAAAAAGGTGAAATGCGTGTAGAGGTAAATATCTCTGTTCTAAAAACTGATAAAAACCCAGAGCAATTATTTGAAATGTATCAAAATGACAATGATGCGTACATGGCAATGCTTGGTACCAAAGTTGAGGTAAAGAATATTAACTCATTCAGTGCTGCTGAAAAGGCTGCAGCATACGAACTTAATCGTATGACGAATTTAATAAAAGAAGGACGAGGCAACGAAATCGTTCAAGAGACACGTGGGTGGGATGATCCTAATAATAAAACCGTATCACAGCGTGCAAAGGAATCAGCGCACGATTATCGTTATTTTCCAGATCCAGATTTACCAAAACTCTATCTACATGAACTATTTGATCTAGAAAAAGAGAAAGCTGGTCTACCAGAATTGCCATGGGAAAAGCGTGTACGTTATGGATCTGATTACGGTATTTCTGATGAAGCTATTGAAATGTTTGTAAAAGATAAAGACTTGGGTCATTATTTTGAAACTATTGCAAATACTCTTGGTGATAAAAAATTAATTACATCAGCATCAAATTACATCACGTCAGACTTTGTTGGAATTCAAAAAGATAATACAGAAGCTAAACTCCCAGTAGCAGAAAGCTTTATTACACTTATGCAAATGATCGCGGCTGGTGATTTGAACAGTCGTGGAGCAAAAGACTTGTTAGTAATTCTTGCAACTGATGGTGGTGACCCAAAGAAAATCGCAGAAGAAAAAGGTTTGATTCAAAAAAACGATCCAGAAGCTTTAAAAAAAATGGCACAAGAAGTCATTGATGCAAATCCAGATGCCGTAAAACAATACAAAGATGGTAATGAAAATATTATCAAATTCTTGATGGGGAATGTGATGAAGGCTTCAAAAGGAAGTGCGAATCCAAAAATGGCAGAAGAGGCGCTAACTGCATTGATGAAATAATATGCAAAATTTACCAAAAGGAAAATTACATCCTATTACTGATACGATTCGAAACCTGTCACAAATCTTTGTTGATATGGGTTTTGAAATTGCAAACGGTCCAGAAATCGAAGATGAGTTCCATAACTTTGATGCGTTGAATGTTCCAAAATCACACCCTGCGCGCGACATGCAAGATACTTTTTGGATTAAAGACAAACATGCAGAAAAAATGAAAGCTTCAAGTGATATATATCGTGACGAACCACTTGTTCTGCGTACACACACATCTAGTGTGCAAATTCGTTTTATGGAAAAGTTCATGAAAGAAGGGCGAGATTTTCCATTTAAAGTTATTGTTCCAGGAAAAGTTTTTCGTAATGAAGCGACTGATGCAACTCATGAGGTTCAATTCCATCAAATAGAAGGACTTGTTGTTGGTGAAGGTGTATCGCTGGCACATTTAAAAGGAACACTTGATATATTTATTAAAAAACTATTCGGTGAAGACGTAGAGTCACGACTACGTCCTGGATTTTTTCCATTCGTTGAGCCGGGAGTAGAAGTTGATTTGAAATACAAAGGAAAGTGGTTAGAAATGCTTGGAGCCGGAATGGTACATCCTAATGTTTTAGAAGCTGTAGGTATCGATTCAAAGAAGTACTCTGGATTTGCTTTTGGTGTTGGTGTAGACCGATTGACTTCAATGAAGTATAAGTTAGATGATATTCGAAAACTTTATCAAGGAGATATGCGTCTTCATAATGGGCTGAAAAAATAGCATGGAGAAATTACAAGAAAAAATTCAAAATAAACAAGAGCAGAATTTCAGTCTTATTAAACAAGCCGAACAGGATATCGAACGCATTGCACCTTTTGTAAAAGAAAAACTTATTCCAGATATCCTTAATTCAAAACCAGAAAATATTGTTTTTTTAGATAAGGGTGCACGAATCTTCGCAACACCTTTTAAAAAAATTTTAGAAGAGCAAGATAGTGATTATAAACCGAAGATTCTTTTCTTTAATGATAGTAAATTAAAAGAATCTTATATGTCGGGTACGCTTGATGCTTTGCTTGAAAATTTAAGCGTTAATTCTGATAATGAGCGTTATGTTTTTATTGATGAGACATATTCAGCTGGAAAGGGAGCAGCTACCCTAAAAAAAATAAAAGATAAAATAGGTATTAATTTGAAGTATTATGCTTTATCAAAAGCTACTGTTCCACAGTTTGCTCGGGAAGGGCAAGATAATGTTATGTTGTCACATGTAGAACACCAGGTTAACGAAAAATTACTACAAACTGACTCAGATTTTATAATAAACAATGAGAAATTAGATAATTTGACTTTATTTAGTAAAGAAGCTTCAAAGTTATATGTTGACGAGTCAGTATCAGGAAAAACAATTTCAAAGTTCAACGAAGGTGGAATTACAGATGAGCAGGAAAGTAACAGAAATAAAGCCATTTCTCAAATGATGGGTTTGTCAGAAATAGAATTGGATACACTGTCAAGTTCTTTAAAGAGCGAAGATCAATATACTGTTCGACAATTAAAATCAATGATTTATAAAAGTTTTAAAGCATAGTTATGAAAATATCTTACAATTGGCTACAACATCATTTCGCAGACAAACTTCCATCAATAGAAGAGATTGATAATGTTATTGCGCTGCAAGCCTTTGAAACAGAAGGAATTGAAGAAGTAAGTGGTGACAAGATTTTAGATATTGATGTCTTGCCAAACCGTGCGCATGATTGTTTGTCGCATATTGGAATTGCAACTGAATTTGCAGGATTATCAGGCTTGAAAATGAAGAGTTTTGACGAGCTGTATTCTTATGAAAAAGAGCCTCAAAAGTCTAACTTGGTACCAAGTGTCACAATTGAAAATACAGACCAATGTCGACGATATATGGGACGTGTAGTCGAAAATATAAAGGTAACAGAGTCACCACAATGGCTGAAAGATAGACTTGAGGCAATAGGTCAGCGCTCGATTAATAATGTTGTTGATGCGACAAATTATGTGATGTTTGATATGGGAAATCCTATTCACGCGTTTGATATGGATAAAATTGCTCCCACCCCTCAGTCTCCTAACCTCGACAGCTCCCCTCAGGCAGGGGAGCAAAAACCTCATATTGTTGTACGTAATGCAAAAGATGGAGAGATGATTACGACACTTGGGCGTGATCAAGTAGAAGTTGAACTCGATGAATCAATGTTGGTAATTGCAGATAATGAAGGACCTCTGGCAATCGCTGGAATTAAAGGTGGAAAGAAAGCGGAGGTAGATGAAAAAACTACAAATTTGATTTTAGAAGTTGCAAATTTTGAACCACTTTCAACAAGAAGAACACGACAAAAAACTGGAATTATTACTGATTCATCAAAACGATTTGAAAATGAATTATCGCCAGAGCTTGCAGAAAAAGCGATGGATGCTATTACAAAATTGATTGTAAGCGTTGCGTCAAGTGATGATACAAAAGTTGGAGATATCGTAGACGAGTATCCAAACCCAGTTTCGTCTTGGACCGTATCAGTTTCAACTGAACATGCTAATCGATTATTAGGAACAAAATTGTCAGACGCTGATATTACAAATATTTTTGATAGATACAATTGGAAATATGTTCAAGATGGAGATGTATTTACGGTAACTCCACCAGCTTTGCGACTTGATCTACAAATTGCTGAAGATTTAATCGAAGAGATTGGACGTATTTATGGATATGCAAATATAAATAATGCTGATGTATCAAAATTATCATATGAGCCACGTGTTAATTCAAATATATATTACGCTCAACGTGTACGTAATGTTTTACGAGATGCAGGATATACAGAAGTTATGACATACTCTTTTGTAAACAAAGGTCATGTTGAAACGGCAAATGCACTAGCTAGCGATAAAGGGGCTCTTCGTAAAAATTTATTAAAAGCATTAGCTGAGTCGCGAGAGAAGAACGTTGTGAACGCAGAGTTGTTTGGTGATGATAGAGTTCGTATGTACGAGATTGGAACTGTCTTTGGTAAAGAGGGTGAGCATGTATCACTTGCAATAACTGCGGGGAATAAAAAAGGAGCTTTAGTAAAAGAGCTTGAAACAATCAAGAAAACATTAAATGAGGCTTTTGGATTAACTATCAATTTTGAAACAAATGACGGAGTTCTTGAAACTAATTTTGATACGGTGATAAAAGGCCTTGAAACTCCAGGTACGTATGGTGATGAGTTACAAGTTGAATCAGCATACCTCGGCACTAAATATCATCCATTTTCAAATCAACCATTCATGACGCGCGATATTGCTGTTTGGACAGTTGGAGAAAATGCTCAAGCTGAATTAGTGGAAATATTGCAAACTGCAGAGCTTTCTATTTGTGAACCACGACTTGTTGATGAGTTTTCGAAAGATGATAGAACATCATATGCGTATCGATTGGTATTTCAGGTTGAAGATCGAACACTGACTGATGATGAGGTAAATGCGATTATGGATAGTATTAATATAAAAATCGCTGAAAAGGAAGGCTGGGAAGTACGCTAAACTTTACATTTTAACAACTATCTGTATAATCTGACCTATTATGACACTAGAAATCAAAGTAGAAAAAAGAGACGCATCTATTAAAAATGATGCATTACGAGTATCTGGTAAAATTCCAGCTGTTTATTATATGAACGGAAAAGAATCAGTTTCAATAACTATTGATTACGTAGAATTCGTGAAACTTTACCGAGAAGCCGGTGAATCTACTATGATTACTTTAAAAACAGCTGACGGTGACGAACAAGCTTTGGTTCAAGCGTTCCAGCTTGATCCAGTATCAGGAAAAGTTACCCATGTTGATTTCAAACTTATTGAAGCTGGAAAACCAATTGAAATTACTGTACCTCTTCAAGTCATAGGGACATCTCCTGCAGTATCGGAAGGTCTAGGACTTCTTATGCAAGTTATGGAAGAAGTTACTATTAAGGTTTTACCGAAAGACTTGCCATCACATATTGATGTTGATATTTCAGTTCTTGCAACACTTGATGACAGTATCCTTGTTAAAGATATTCAAGTTCCTGCAACAGTTGAGATTCTTTCAGAAGAAGATGCAACTGTTGCAACAGTGAATGCTGTTAAAGAAGAAGTTGAAGAAGAAGAAGCTGGAGACATTGATTTCTCTGCTATCGAAGTTGAAAAGAAAGGAAAAGAAGAAGTTCCAGAAGAAGAAGCTGCTGCATAATAAAGATATGTACACCTCTAAACAAAAGCCTCAACATGGGGCTTTTGTTTTTGCTATAATATAACAGTCCATGAAACAACGAGTTAAAATTGTAAGCTGTTTTTTTATAGTAGTATTTTTTGCTGTTTTTTTATTTGTAGTTACCGTTAATTATGTGCAGGCTTCTGAAATATCAGACGCAAAAAAAGAAGAGCAGGTTTTACGAGATAAACTCAAAGAGCTAGAAGAAGAAATTAAACAACAGGAAAAATTGTTACAATCTCAAAAAGGACAGTCTGGTTCTATTCAAGGAATCATCAATACATTAAAAGCTGAAATTTCTAAAACAAGATCACAAGTTCAAAAGAAAGAGTTACTTATTGGTCAGCTAGCAGGTCAGATTAATCAAAAAGAAGACACTATCATTTCGCTGTCTAATGAATTGACGCGAGAAAAATCTTCGCTAGCAAAACTTATCCGTAAGATAAATGAAATAGAGTCACTGTCACTTGTTGAAATGTTGCTCTCAAGCCAAAGTGTTTCTGAGTTTTATAAAGATGTTGATTCGTTTTTAACCATTAATGAGGCACTTTATAATTCAGCAAATAATATTAAACAAGTTCGCTCAAAAACTGATGCAGAAAAACTATCACTTGAAGAGCAAAAGATAAAGGAGGCTGATATTAAATACGATCTTGAGCAAGATAGAAAAAAAGTTGAAAGTAAAAAATCAGAACAAGATAGTTTATTGAATGTTAGCAAGTCACAAGAACAAACCTATGAGCAATTGATTACAGCGCGTAGGGCTCAGGTTGCCTCTATTAATGCACGGCTGTTTGAACTTGCTGGCGGAGGACAACAAGGAGGTGGTATTGCATTCGGTGATGCGCTTTCATACGCACGTGAAGCCTCAGGTAAAACAGGGGTTCGTCCAGCTCTCATTTTAGCTATATTACAACAAGAGTCAGCTATGGGAAAAAACGTTGGAACATGTAACCGTCCAGGAGATTCGCGCACATGGCGTGATATCATGCCCGGACCAACTAGTGGGTCATGGAGAGATGATCAGACAGCTTTTCTACAAATTATGAAAGAATTAGGACTACCTCCAGAAGGTCAACCTTTGTCATGTCCAGTTGCTTCAGGAGGTTGGGGAGGAGCTATGGGTCCAACACAATTTATTCCTACAACATGGTTAAGCGTCCGCACACGTCTTGCTTCTATGTTGGGTATAAGCGCAACAAATCCTTGGAATGCTCGTCATGCTGTGCATGCTACAGGGCTTTACATGAGTGATCTTGGTGCAAATACTGGTGGATATACTGCAGAGCGTAATGCGGCGTGTAAGTACTATTCTGGAAGATCTTGTGGTCAATCTAGTATGAATAATACATTTTATGGAGATCAGGTACTTGCGAAAGCAGCGGGTATTCAAAAGGACATTGATTTTTTGGAAAGTAATTAAGGTAAATAAAAAGGGTGAACACAATTATGCGCTCACCCATTTAAGTTTTCTATCTTTTAAGGTTTATGCCGTTACTGGCATCTCTCTTAAAACCCTCCAAAGATCATCATGGTATTCAACCTCCTCCTTTTTTGAAGAAAATTTAGCTACAACAATAATGTTCTCTGTGTGAGATAGGCGATATCCTGTAGTGATATCACTTTTTTTCTCAATAAAGTATTTTACTAACTGGTCTCTTTTTGCTTTCACAGCTGCAAAAAAGTCATTTTTATTGAGAGCTACAGCTCGGACAACCTCCTTATGTTTTCCATTCTCGTCAGTTTCAACTACCTGAAGTATTGTCTTAACATCTTCTGTTAGACCTCCTTCCGTAATACAGTTTTTTTGACCTAGAAATACTGATACTTTTTTCATCCTTTAGTTTTTAAATGAATTAATTTTTTATTTAAAATCATAGTACTGTTTTTAACAGATTTAGCAAACATAATTTAGAAGTCATCTACTACTTGATTTATTTCAAATATTTGTTAGTATAACCCGGTATGAAAAAAGAAATTCACCCAGAAAATTATCGCCTTGTAGTATTTAAAGACACATCAAGTGACACTACTTTTTTAATGGGTTCAACTATTGAGTCAGAAGAAAATATAAAGTGGGAAGACGGAAAAGAATATCCTTTGATTAATGTTGAAATCTCAAGTAAATCACACCCATTCTACACAGGGGAACGAAAAGAAATGGATACAGCTGGACGTGCTGACAAATTCCGAAAGCGAGTAGCAGCAGCTACAACAAAGAAAGCTCCTGCAGTTAAGAAGTCTGAAAAGACAGAAGTTGTTAAAGAAGAAGCGTAACTTTATTATCTAAACAAAAAAGCCATTCTATGGCTTTTTTGTTTTGTGATACTATAGAGAAATATAATATATGGATATTGAAGATTTAAAAAAGAATCCAAGGACACAATTTTTTGCAATAGAGCTTGAGCGTCTTTCTGCTAAAGAAAATGAAATCACAGAAATGTTAAGTGATCCTGATATGAAAGAAATGGCAGAAGAAGAACTTGTCGACTTAAAGAAGCAGTGTGATCATGTTGAAGGGCAAATAAAAGAAATTTTAGATAAAGAGAAAGAAGAAGAGCAATTTCCTAATGAGCTTATTCTAGAGGTTCGTGCTGGTGCTGGTGGAGACGAAGCATCACTTTTTGCATTCCAGCTAGCTGAAATGTATCAACGTTATGCTGAAATGCAAAAATGGCAATGGAAGACACTTGATACATCGAGTAATGATGTTGGTGGATACAAAGAGGCTTCTTTTGAATTAAAAGGTCAGGGCGTGTACAAAATGCTTCGTTTTGAAACAGGGGTGCATCGTGTTCAACGAGTTCCTTCAACAGAAAAGCAAGGTCGCATTCATACTTCGACTGCATCAGTTGCAATAATGCCAATTCGAAAAAATATTAAAATTAAATTAAATGAAGCTGATCTTGAGATGGAAACATCACGTTCAGGTGGTGCTGGTGGTCAGAATGTAAACAAAGTTGAAACTGCAGTACGTATAATTCATAAGCCAACAGGATTGTCTGTTCGTTCTACCGGGCAACGAACACAATTAAAAAATAGAGAGGCTGCCACGTCATTATTGGCACAGAAATTGCAACAATTAAAAGACGAGGATGATGCAAAAAAATATTCAGATAATCGTGCACTACAAGTAGGTACTGCTGACCGTTCAGAAAAGATTCGTACGTATAATTTTCCACAAGACCGTATTACAGATCACCGCATTAAAAAATCATGGGGGAATATTGAGGGTGTTATGGTGGGAAATATTGATAGTATTATTCAGGCTTTGGCAGAAGAATCTGAGAAAGAGGAATAATTCATTGCGTCGTAATTAAATTTTTGGTATAGTTCTGTCTGTTAATTCGAGAGAGTGTGGCTCATTTGTGCAGCTGTAGATTGGTCGGGAGTATTAACAAAAAATTGATAGTTTAGTTAGAATGGTGCAGCTGTAATTTAGCTGGCTAGAGTCGAGGAAGAGCATTAATAGACTCTTTCTCCTGATAATTTTTGAAAATTTTGTGCAGCTGTAGCTCAGTTGGTTAGAGCGCGTCACTGATAATGACGAGGTCCTAGGTTCAATTCCTAGCAGCTGCACAAAGTTATTCAAAAAATTGACGAGGTCCTAGGTTCAATTCCTAGCAGCTGAACCATCTTAAGTAAGGTCAATCTTTTTTAATACTAGAGCCGAAAAATAGATTTTTCTCCTGATAGGGCAACATCCTGACTCTTGTACGGTGTTTAAGATTAGAGTTAAAGAGGTATATATAAAATATATATAAGAAAAATAGTATCATAGGTGCTATTTTTCTCTAACTTATGATACTATTTCTTTATGAAAAATCAGGTAATCCTTTTCTATAAATATACTCGTATAAATGATCCAGAAGCGCTCCGTATTCAAGAGCGTGCACGTTGTGAACGTCTTGATCTCACAGGGCGCATGATCATCGCTCATGAGGGTATTAACGGGACATATGAAGGTACTATAGAGAATACTGAGCAGTACATCAAAGAGTTAACAAAATCTGATCAATTCAAAGATGTTCAATTTAAAAAAAGCTCCGGAACAGGGAAGTCTTTTCCTAAACTATCAATTAGAGTACGTCCTGAAATAGTTTCACTACATCTTGATGGTGAGGATTTTAATCCTACTAATTTTACTGCTCCACATCTCTCGGCTGATGAATTACATACATGGTACGAGAACAACGATGATTTTGTTGTGATTGATATGCGAAATGATTACGAACACTGGGTTGGTCATTTTGAAAAATCAGTATTACCTAATCTTGAGAATTTCCGTGACTTACCAAAAATTTTACCAGAACTTGAGCACTTGAAAGACAAGAAAGTTTTGACTGTGTGCACTGGTGGAGTTCGTTGTGAAAAGGCGAGTGGTTATTTATTAAAGCATGGATTTAAAGACGTACATCAATTAGATGGAGGTATAGTGACGTATATGGAAAAATATCCAACCAAAAACTTTCGTGGTGCAATGTATGTTTTTGATCAACGTAGTGTTATAGATTATGATAATGGAGAGCACGAGATAATTAGTGTGTGTAGTGCTTGCGGTGATAAGACAGAGCGGTATCTTGATTGTGAGTATCAGTTTTGTGGTGCAAAAGCTTTACGCTGTGATGCGTGTATGGATGGTGGAAACACAACGTGTTCAAAACTATGTAAACTACACTTACGTATACTACCTACGATAAAAAAATGGCGAACAATAAAGCGAGATATTAAGCGATCGCTTTCTCGTACATAATCTGTTTAATTTTGTTATAATAAAAAACATATTAATCTTGAATATCTTTATATGGAAAAAAAAATTAGTATAAAACAAGCAATAGGTTACGGTTGGAAAAAGTTCTGGCCACGATGGAAATTTTATGTAGGGATAATTCTAGGAACTCTAGCTGTCTCTTGGGTTTTTAGTTTGATATCAGGAATCTTTCGAGATCAAGCTCTTGTGTCGTTTTTGATGTCTATTATTGGTTTCATAATTCAAATCTTGATTTCAATAGGCCTTATTACTATTTTTATTAAAAGCGCACGCGAAAAAGACGTTTCTTGGAATGATATGCTGGTAAATAAAGGACGTTTTTTGAAATTCTTTGGTGTTTCAATTTTGTTTCAAATTATTGTAGTGCTAGGTTTCGTATTATTGATAGTTCCTGGAATATATCTCGCGTTACGATATCAGTATGCTTACTATGCTATTTTAGATAATCCAGAAATTTCAATTGGGCGAGCATTTAAGCAAAGTTCTCATATGACAAAAGACATTAAGTGGAAGCTTTTTTGGTTTGGCATGGTTTCAATAGGTATTGCACTATTAGGCATGTTAGCTCTTGGTATTGGTTTGTTTGTAGCAATACCAGTACTAGGGTTATCTCAATCTTTCGTTTATATTCATATTCGTAAAACTTACCATGATGACTTCTTAGAAAAGGAAAGTGCTGAGGGAAAAGTAGTAGAAGCAGAAGTAGAGCCTGTAGAAATTACGTCAGAAAGTTCAAAAGAATAAAAGTTAAAAGAATGTGTTAAAAAAACCCTCATTGTAAACCGTACCCCACAAAGTGGACACAGCAATAAAAACCTGTGTCTAATTTTCAGTGAAGCACTACAGAACCTTAAAATGATTCAATCAATGTCACGTCGTGGTAACTGTATAGATAACTCGCCGATTGAGTCATTCTTTGGTCACATGAAAGATGATATTGATTACAAAGATTGTAGGACGTTTAGTGAACTAAAGGAAGTTGTATCGAAGTACATTGAGTACTGCAATACTAACCGACAGCAGTGGGATTTAAAAAAGATGACCCCTGTAGAATACAGGAATCATCTTTTATTAAATGCTTAAGTTTTTTTATTTAGTGTCTACTAAAAGGGGTACGGTTCAAATTTTAGGGGTTTTTTAACACATAAAATATGTTTACATTAATGCTCATTTTGTATATACTACCAGCAGCCAACACTGCTTGGTCATCTGTTTTATGGAAAAAGACCAAGAGCTTCAAAAGCTTAAAAATCAAAGAGAAAAGCAGATTACGGGTATTTTTTGGTTTGGTCTTGAGATTGCAATTATCTTTGCTGTTCCAGCAATTTTTGCTGCACTAATCGGCAAGAAGTTGATCGGAGGGGGCGTATGGCTAATTTTTTTGATGACTGTAGCGTTCATTTTCTCATGGACTGTTATGGGGTTACGATATAAACGGCTTAATAAGCGAATGAAGAAATTAGATGATAAAATTTTCTCTCTTCAGAAAGAGATAGAAAACAAATAATTAACGTATGGAATTTTTTAAACAAATCGGAATAATTGAGCGTGATATTACACCCCTTGACCCAACTCCAGTATTTCATATTGGCAGCTTTCCAATTGCTGACTCTACATTAGAGATTTTACTTATCACACTTATTTTTGTGGCAATAAGCTTTTTTATTATTCGAAACTTTACTCTACGACCAAACAAAACTCAGAGCTTTATTGAGATGATATACGAAGAGTCGGTTGCATTGATTCAGCAAATTACGAATAGTAAAAAACATGCAGAACGTATTTTCCCAATAGTTGGCGCAATTTTAATTTATCTTATTTTTGCAAACCTCATTTCACTTATTCCTGGTTTAGAACAAATTACATTTGATGGTGTAGCAATCTTTCGGTCACCAACAGCAGATTTCAACACAACATTTGGCTTGGCGTTTGGCGCAGTGATTGCTATTAATATTTTAACAGTCAAGAAGAAGGGAATTTTAGCGTATCTCGGAAACTTCTTTAAATTCAAGGAGGTGTATCTAGGTTTTCGTAAGAGCGTCTCAGATGGATTTGTTGCATGTATCAATTTCTTTGTAGGAATTTTAGATATTATCGGGGAAGTAGCAAAAATTATTTCACTCGCACTGCGTTTATTTGGTAATATGTATGCTGGTGGAGTATTGATGATTATCTTATTTGGAACATTAGCATTAATAGTACCAGCCCTATGGCTTGCCATGAACATTTTTGTTGGTATATTGCAGGCAATCGTTTTCGTATCTTTGGTTTCGGCATATTACATGTTGGCACTAGGAGATGAAGAAGAAGTTTCACAAGAGTAGACTAAGGTCTATTGTTGTGAGTCTTTTGACTCGATTTTAATTAACAGTTTTAACATATAAATTATATGGAAGCAGAAGCAGCACAATTCCTTGCAAAAGGTATCGCAACATTGTCAATGTTCGGTTCAGCTATTGGACAAGGTTATCTTATTGGTAAAGCACTTGAGGCTATGGGACGAAACCCAGATGTCGCAGGACAACTATTCACGCGTATGATTATTGGTGTAGCTCTAGCAGAGTCTACAGCTATTTATGCTCTTGTAGCATTCTTCCTTATCTAATATCAATTAATCCATGGCTATTTTAGACATTTTAGGGAAAATTGGATTCGATTGGCAGGTTGCCGTTGCAAACCTGGTTAACTTTTTGATTATCTTTTTTATTCTCAAGCGATACGCATTCAAACCGATTGCGCGTGTGATTAAAGAACGACAAGATAAAGTTAACGAGGGTCTTGATAATACAAAAAGAGCAGAAACTAATTTGATGCAAGCAGAGCAAGAAAAAGAACAAATTGTTATGCAAGCACGACAAGAAGCTAACGAAGTAGTTGCATCAGCGAAAGATCAGGCAGATGCATTACTTGCCTCAAAAACTGTAGAAGCAGGGAAGGAGCATGACCGCCTTATTGAAGAAGGTAAGAAAAAAGCTCAGAAAGAATTCGACCGAATGGAACGAGAAGTTCGTGCTCAAGCAGCTGGACTCATCGTCTCAAGTGTTGAAAAGATTTTGAACGAAGATCTTGATGAAAAGCAGGACAAGAAATTACAAGAAAAGGCTGTAGCTATGATGCGCGAATAATATGATCAGCTCTCGAGCCATTGCACAATCAGTATACGAGTTAGCGCAAGAAGGTAACGACAAGAACGTCGCAGGAAATCTGGTGACATATCTTGAAAGTAATAACTTGTTACCATTACTCGGTTCTGTGGTAGAGCATTTGGAACGTATGCAAGCTAATGCTCGTGCGAAACTAGAACTTGATATAGTTTCAGCACATAAACTATCAGATAGTGCAGTTAAAGAAATTAAAAAGTCTTTAGGAGCTGATCAATTAGGAACAGTGACCGAAGACAGTAACCTTATAGGTGGCTTTGTAGCCGAATATAATGGTGTTGTATATGATGCGAGCGTTGCAACACAACTTAACAGACTTAAAAACACGTTAACGTCCTAAATATTATGAGTGTCGACACAATAATTTCAAATTTAAAAGAGAAGATACAGAAGCATTCAGCAGACATCCAAGCTACAGAGTTTGGAATTGTGGTATCGGTTGCTGATGGTATTGCAAAGATTAGCGGACTATCTGCGTGTCAGATGTCTGAAATGCTTGATTTTGGTAATGATAACTATGGTTTGGCAACAAATCTAGAAGCTGATTACGTTGGAGCAATGATCTTGGGTGATTATACAACAGTAAAAGAAGGAGATCGCGTTACTCGAACAAAAGAAATTCTTTCTGTTCCAGTTTCGAACGATTTCCTTGGACGAGTAGTAGATCCAATGATGCGTCCAATCGATGGAGAGGGTGACGTGCAAACAAAAGAATCAAGGCCAATCGAGAAGATTGCACCAGGAGTGATGGCAAGGCAACCTGTTGATGTACCTATGCAAACAGGTATTAAAGCTATTGATGCTTTGGTTCCTGTTGGGCGTGGACAACGTGAGCTGATTATCGGTGATCGTCAGACAGGTAAAACTGCTATTGCAGTTGATACAATCATTAATCAAAAAGGACAAAATGTGAAATGTGTTTATGTTGCTATCGGGCAAAAGAAATCAAAAGTTATGCGACTTGCACAGCAATTGAAAGAGCTTGGCGCAATGGAATACACAACTATTGTACTTGCGGGTGCATCTGATCCAGCTTCTATGAACTTTTTGGCACCATATGCTGGAGTTACTCTTGCAGAATACTTTATGGAGTCAGGAGATGATGTTTTAATTATTTACGATGATCTTACAAAACATGCAAATGCATATCGTGAGGTATCGTTGCTATTACGACGTCCACCAGGTCGAGAAGCCTACCCAGGAGACGTTTTCTACTTGCATTCACGACTACTAGAACGTGCTTGTCGCGTAAATGCAGATCATGGAGGTGGATCAATTACGGCTTTGCCAATTATTGAAACACAAGCCGGAGATATTTCTGCATATATTCCAACAAACGTTATTTCTATTACTGACGGTCAAATTTTCTTGGAATCAAGCCTGTTCAACAAAGGTATTCGCCCAGCGATTAACGTTGGATTCTCGGTGTCACGTGTTGGTGGATCTGCTCAAATTAAATCTATGAAGAAGAATGCTGGACCACTGAAATTGCAACTTGCTCAATTCCGAGAATTGGAAAGTTTCGCACAATTCAGTTCAGACCTTGACCCAGAAACCAAAAAGACTATTGATCATGGACGAAAGTTAGTGGAAGTTTTAAAACAACCACAATCATCTCCTGTATCAGTTGCAAAACAAGTTGCTATTCTATATGCGGTAAATAACGAGTATTTGAATGATGTAGATAATGCTGAACTACCAGTATGGGAATCTGATTTCTATACATTCTTGGATGCATCAAAATCTGACCTTCTAGAAAAACTAGGAAAAGGATGGGGAGAAGGAGAAGAGAAAGAATTAGGAGCAGCAATTGAAGAGTTTAAGAAAAGTCGATAATTTAATTTCGTATGGCAATTTACCAAAAAATGAGAATATTATTTTTACCATTAGCAGTTCTTGCTTTTACTTTAGGGTTTATTTTATCTTTCAAATGGGTGTTCTTTTTAATTGGAATAATTACTTTGATTGCTTACTTTGTTATTTATTCAGGTAGGAAACAAAGAATACGTTATTGGTTTCAAGGTTATGTGAGGCATTTACGTTCTAACGGGTTAGATGAGGAATTAGCTTTACAGTCTTTAAAAGATGATTTTAAGAAAAGTAAACATGGTAAAGATTTTATTGGTGATGATCTTAATTCAGTAAGTATACTTATATCACATATTATTCAACTAGAGTTCAAGTTTAGTAAACATTTAGCTAATTTAGGTGTTGAAGGGCTTGAAAATGAGGTAGAGAGATTACAAAAAGAGGTTAAAAGTATAGAAAAAGAGATACTAGGAGTTAACTAATTAATTATGGCACTACAAGGAAAAGCAATTAAAGCAAAAATAAAAGCTGTTGGTAATATTAAAAAAATTACCAAGACTATGCAAATGGTCGCAGCAAGTAAAATGCGTAAGGCTGTTGACGCTTCGCTTTCTTCGCGTGACTATGCACTTTCGGCGCTTGAAATTTTGGTACACCTATCTCAAGAGCGAAATATTGAACATCCTATGATTACGCATCGTGAGTCTGGAAAAACTTTGTGTGTCATAGTTTCATCAAATAAAGGTTTATGTGGAGGATATAATGTAAATGTGTCACGTCGTGTTGCTGAATATGTAAAAGCTCATCCTGATGAAACAATCGAATGTGTGACAGTCGGAAAGCAATCTGAAAAGGTCGCTAAACGAAACAAACTTACTATTGTAGCAACATTTACTGAATTTAAAGATTTTGCTCAAGCTGAAGACGCATCTCAATTAGTAAGTGTGGTTAGTAACCTATTCTCTCGAGATGATACATATAAAAAAGTTATGGTTTCGTACACACAGTTCATAAAACCACTAACTTATGATCCAAAAGTTAAGCCGTTATTGCCAATCCAGCCAGACTCTATATACATGATGCTGACTGACGAGAGAATGCCGAAAGAAGATAAAAATAAAATGGGTCAGGCAAAGAAGTTATACGCATTCGAACCATCAGAAGAGGAGGTGATGGAGTCAGTTGTTCCAGAGCTCTTGACGGCAGTCGTTTATCAAGTATTCTTGGATGCATATGCATCTGAACATAGCTCACGAATGGTTGCTATGCAGAATGCGACCGATAACGCAGGAGAGTTGCAAGATGATTTGCAACTATCGTTTAACAAAGCCCGTCAGGCAGCTATTACGCAAGAGATTGCTGAAATATCTGCAGGGGCAAATGCACTGTAAAAGAATCATTTAATTATTATCATTATAAATTAGGAGAATATCATGAGTAAAAATACAGGAACAATCACGCAAATTATCGGACCAGTAGTCGACGTAAAATTCGAAGGCGATTTGCCTGCGATCTATAATGCACTTGAAATCAATCATGACGGAAAAGTGATGACACTTGAAGTAGAACAACACATAGGACTTGGTGAGGTTCGAACTATTGCTATGAGTTCAACAGACGGTCTTACTCGTGGGCAAGCTGTATCTGACACAGGAGCTCCTATCTCTGTTCCGGTAGGAGAGTTCACTTTGGGGCGTATGTTTGATGTGACTGGTAAGGCTATCGACAACAAAGAAGATGCTGGTAAAGATGTCGAACGACTTCCTATTCACCGCGAAGCTCCAAAGTTCTCAGAACAATCAACTGAAACAGAAGTTCTTGAAACCGGTATTAAGGTTATTGACTTGATCTGCCCGTTCTTAAAGGGTGGTAAAGTTGGTCTTTTCGGAGGTGCTGGTGTAGGTAAGACGGTTATTATTCAAGAGTTGATCAATAATATTGCTAAAGCTCATGGAGGATACTCTATGTTTGCTGGAGTTGGAGAGCGTACTCGTGAAGGTAATGATTTATATGCAGAAATGAAAGATGCTGGTGTACTCGACAAGACGGCACTTGTCTTTGGTCAAATGAATGAGCCACCTGGAGCTCGTGCTCGTGTTGCGCTAACTGCGCTAACTATGGCGGAATATTTCCGTGATGTGAAAGGACAAGATCTACTTTTGTTTGTTGATAACATTTTCCGATTTACTCAAGCTGGATCAGAATTGTCAGCTTTGCTTGGACGTATGCCATCAGCTGTTGGTTACCAACCAACACTTGCTTCTGAGATGGGACAATTACAAGAACGTATTACATCGACTGATAAAGGATCAATTACATCAGTGCAAGCTGTATATGTACCGGCGGATGACCTTACTGACCCGGCTCCAGCTGCGACATTTGCTCACCTTGACTCTACTGTTGTATTGAATCGTTCAATTGCAGAGCTTGGAATTTATCCAGCGGTAGACCCACTTGATTCATCTTCAACTATTCTTGATCCATTAATTGTAGGTCAAGAACATTATGACGTAGCTCGTGGAGTTCAATTAATCTTGCAACGATATAAAGACTTGCAAGACATCATTGCGATTCTTGGTATGGATGAACTTTCAGATGAAGATAAAGTATTGGTAATGCGTGCTCGAAAAGTTCAAAAATTCCTTTCACAACCTTTTCATGTTGCAAAACAATTTACCGGAGCAGATGGTGTGTATACAAAAGTAGAAGACACGGTGCGAAGTTTCAAAGGAATTCTTGATGGGAAATACGATGATATTCCAGAACAAGCTTTCTATATGAAGGGAAGTATTGATGAAGTTTTAGCAGCTGCAAAAAAATAAGTGATTTGTCATCCTGAACTTTACCTTAAATAATAATTGTCATCCTGAACTTGTTTCAGGATCTAAGATAAAATTATACAGACCCTGAAACAAGTTCAGGGAGACATTCAAAAAATATTGATTCGGAATGACAGATGAGAAATATTATGAGCACAAACACAATAAAATTTAAAATTGCAACACCCGATCGTATCGTTTATGAAGACGATGTAGATCAAGTATCTATTCCTACAAAAGCAGGAGAGATTACAGTATTACCTCATCATGCACCGCTTGTAAGTGTTGTGAAATCGGGTGAATTACGGATTGTAAAAAAGGGTGAACTATTGCCACATTATGTAGCAGGTGGAACGCTTGAAATTAGGCCTGACAATACTATGGTATTGCTTGCTGATATTTCAGAGCGAGCCGAAGATATCGACACTGTAGCAGCTGAAGGTGCGTACAACAGGGCACGCGAAGCTATGGAACGAAAAGATGCTGTTTCAGATGTTGATTTTGCTAAATTCCAAGGCATCATGGATCGAGAGTTGTCTCGAATGAATGTTGGTAAAAAATGGCGTAAATAAATTTAGATTATCAAACAAAAAACCGCCTCAGCGGTTTTTTGTTTTAGGTTATATACAAGTCTTAGGAATATGGTGTGTTATTCTTTAAGCTTGTTGTACTCTCAGGGTTAGAGCTACTTTAAGCAGTATTTCTTATTACTTAGAGCAAGACTGCTTGTCTACCTTGTTTTATGTTACCTATGATACAATTTAAACATGAAAATATTTAATACAGAGAAAGAGTGGCAAGACATTTTAGAACAATCAAAAAGTGGGGCTGTATTTATTTTAAAGCACTCAAATACATGTCCAATTAGTGCAAAAGGTTATGCGGAGGTTGAAAAATTTTCAAAAGAAAAGCCTAAAGCCTTGGTGTTTGTATTAATCGTACAAGATGCGCCGGATTTAAAACAGCAAATCGCTAAGGAAACTAGTGTTGTACATGAGTCACCGCAAGTCCTCCTGTTGCTAGATAATAAAGTAGTTTATAATACCAGCCATTATAATATTAATGCAAAAGAACTTATTCTAGAATACGACAAGGTACTATAATTTTGACAAAAACACACAAAAGAACCACGGTTGTGTCCCTTCTTTACATGATTTAGCCTATGTGAGATACTCTCAAGTATATGGAAACAATAAAAATGCAGTTAAAAAACTCACGTAAAGGATTTTTTATAGGTCTTGGATTATTAGTAATCATGGTAATTCTTGTTATTGCACTTGTGGGGGGTGGAACAAAAGATAAATTAAAAACAGTTGACGAGACATTAGTCTCTGGTGTTAAGGCACAAAACATGAAACCCTATGCAACAGGGCCATTTGTATACCAATTCCAATCAATTGACTGGGTGTTTGACGTAAGCGACGAAGAAGGTATTAGTATTCCTCTTACTGACGTTAAATTATGGTTCAATAATTTTTCTCGACACAATGGTACTACGGTTAATTTTGAAAAACCTTACAAATTAGGAACATACCAAGGTGATTGTCAAGCAGTAGCAGCTTTAGAATTTGATATTGAGACAGAGGGAACACCTCTTGCCTATACACAATGTACTCACGAGGGAGAAATGACTGAGATTGCAGTATTCCAAGAAGAAAACATGATTCACTTCAAGAAGCGTCTTGCAAGCTCGGGGAATGAATTTGGATCAATCTATAGTGTAGATATTACTGGCATAGTTAAATAAATTTTTTTATGTCTCTATCAAGAGAATGTAAAAAAATAAAAGAGCGTAAGCTTCGTGCGGACGCTCTTTTAGTTGAGCTTAAAAAAATAATTCCTCAAAGCGAACATACGACTTCTGATCTCACTTACTGGAAAAATCCATGGGAATTATTAGTTGCAGTTATCTTATCGGCCCAGTGTACTGATAAGCGTGTAAATATAGTTATAGAAAAGTTATTTAAGAAGTATAAAACTATAGAAGATTATGCACATGCTCCACAAGAAGAGTTCGAGCAAGATATTTTTTCAACTGGTTTTTATAAAAATAAAGCAAAAAATATTATTGCCGCTGCAAATAAAGTGCTCGCAGATTTTGGTGGAGTAATACCAGAAACTCTTGCGGAATTAATAACAATTCCAGGTGCTGCACGTAAAACTGCTAACGTTGTATTAGGTAATGCATTTGGAAAAATGGAAGGTATTGCTGTTGATACACATGTAAAGCGTTTTGCAATTCGATTTAATTTGACGGACAATAAAACGCCAGAAAAGATTGAACAAGACTTAATGAAGCTATTTCATAAAAAAGACTGGTTTATCGTTTCTAATTTAATGATTCAGTATGGACGGCGAATAGCTCCAGCAAAAAGGTACGACACGTCACTTGATCCGCTTGTGAAGCTATATCCGCCCGCAGGAGAGGTGTTTAGAGTATGATATAATACTAGTATATATGAAGGTTAAGAAGATACAAATTGTTATTATCCATGGTGGTACGACGTTTAAAAATCGTACAGATTATTTAAATTTTCTGAAAACTCGACCAATATCTCTTGAAAAAGAATGTAATTGGAAGAATGACTTTGAGAAAAAAATATCGAAATATGCAGACGTGATTCAACCAAGAATGCCAAATGGTGATAATGCGAAATACGAAGATTGGAAGATTTGTTTTGAGCGTTACATTCTGATGTTGAGTAGTAATATTATCTTAATCGGTAATTCACTAGGTGGTATTTTCCTTGTAAAATATTTATCAGAAAACAAGTTTTCAAAAAAAATTCTTTCTACATATCTTGTAGGTGCACCGTTCGACAATACTGTTGTAGGGGAAGATTTAGTTGGAGGTTTTACTCTTGGACGCGACCTTTCTCTTGTAAGTAAGAATTCGCCGAACACAAATTTATTATTCTCTGAAACTGATGAGCTTGTTCCACTATCGCATGCTGAAAAGTATTTGAAAAAACTTCCTGAGGCTAGTATTTTTATACTTGAAGATAAAAATGGTCATTTTCAAATAGAGAAATTCCCTGAAATTATTAAAATGGTTAAAAAAGATATAAAAAAATAGTATGAGTACACTTTATATAATTGCAACACCAATAGGGAACCTAGAAGACATATCAGCGCGAGCCCTGCGTATTTTAGGTGAAGTCGATGTTCTTTTATGTGAAGATACTCGCACTACTGGAAAGCTTCTAAAACGATACGACATAAAAGTTAAAACTATGAGTTATCATGCTCATTCTAATGACAAGCGCGAAGATGAAATTATTGACATGCTGCGCGAAGGGAAGTCACTTGCTTTAGTTTCAGATGCAGGAACACCAACCATCTCTGACCCTGGAGTGAAACTTGTTGAGCGTGTAAAAAAAGAATTACCCGAAGTCATGGTTAGCCCTATCCCAGGCCCTAGTGCTTTGATGAGCGCGTTATCAGTCTCAGGAATTTCATCTGCACGATTTACATTTTTAGGATTTTTACCACACAAGAAAGGGAGGCAAACGTTGTTCGCAGAAATTGCAGAATCAAAAGAGACAATGGTATTTTACGAATCTACACACCGTATTATGAAGACGCTTGAAAGTTTAAGTGAACTTATTCCTGATCGACATATTGCTATTGCACGTGAGCTCACAAAAATATATGAACAAGTAAAAACAGGAACCGTGAAGGATGTCCGCCAGTATTTTTTAGAGAACCAAGACAAAGTTCGTGGAGAATTTGTTGTTATTGTAGCTCCATAAAAAGCAACGTGATATACTATATGTTATGAAATCTCTACGTTACGTTACAATCATAGGAATAAGTACAATCGTTCTGCCGTTTCTTGGTATTCCAGCAGGGTGGAAGCAAGTTATATTCGTTGCAATGGGATTAGGATTATTAACAATTGTCGTATTTCTAAAAAAAGCAATTTTGACATGCCCTCATAAGGAGGACGTAGATATAGCTGGTGCATCATTTCAAGATAGTGAGTTCGTACACGATGTTGATATAGATGCTGAACAAGAAGAAGTTAAAGAGGTTGAACCAAACCCAACAGTGTCAGTAAAGGAGGTTATTAAAAGTGAATCTTTCCAGTTTCCAAAAACCGATGATCAGTCAAAAAATAATAAGAATGAAGGGTAGTACACATACAGTGCTTTTTATAGTTGTTTTTATTGCTGTTGCGACAGTGATTACGACTACAGTTTTTGATGTAAATGCTGTTTCGTATGAAAAAGAAATTGACATTGAAACTGTAGACGTGGAGGTAGTAAAAGAAGAAGCTATAATTATTCCAGAAGAAGCACCGTTTATTGTTACTCATATTGAAATGCCAGAAGCGGTAAAAGGTGTGTATATGAGCAGTTGGGTAGCTGCAACACCAAGTTTGCGCAATAAAATCGTTGATATGGTTGGGCGAACTGAAATTAACGCACTCGTTATTGATATTAAAGACTCAACAGGAAAAATTTCATTTCATATTGATAATCCTATAGTTAATCAGTATGACTCTGCAGAGAATCGTATAAAAAATATTAAAGAGTTAATTGCTGGTTTGCATGAGAAAAATATTTATGTAATCGGACGAGTAAGTGTGTTTCAAGATCCGTATCTTGCTGTTAATTATCCTGACCTAGCTATTAAGAAAAAATCTGACGGAGGTGTATGGAAAGATCGAAAAGGACTATCATTCCTTGACCCTAATAACAAAGCTGTTTGGGATTATACTGTTGCTATAGCACAGGAGGCTTACGACGTAGGTTTTGATGAGATTAATTTTGACTATATTCGTTTTCCGTCAGATGGAAATATCTCTGATATTAATTATGGAATTGAAGAAGGAGAAACTCGTGCTGATATTATTGAAAGTTTTTTTAGTTATTTACGGTCTCAACTTGTAAATGATGAATACTCTATTCCAATGTCAGCTGATTTGTTTGGTATGGTAACAAGCGTGAATGATGATCTTGGTATTGGACAAGTGCTGGAAAAAGCTTTACCTCACTTTGACGCTATTGCGCCAATGGTTTATCCATCACACTATCCAAAGAACTGGAATGGTTACGCTAATCCTGCAGCAAATCCTTATGAAGTAATTTACAAGGCTATGGAGCAAGGATTAGCAAAATCAGGACCGCTAGGCTACACAGCCGACGTATACCGCCCTTGGATTCAAGACTTTAATATGGGGGCAACGTACACTACAGAGATGGTAGAAGCTCAAATTAAGGCCTTGGATGATCTCGGTATTGATTCATGGCTTGTATGGGACCCGGCAAACACCTATACAGAAGCCGCCTTTGCTGACGCAGATTCTATGATAGAATAATCTTATATGTCTCAAAAACAAAACCTTTTCAAATCAGTTATAGCTAATATTATCACCATAGTTGTGGTACTTTTTGTTGGCTTTGTTATTGGGTTTAAGGTAAATAATACTGTACCAGATCAGAATATTTTTACAAAAGCACCAAATGAAGTCGATCTTGATACATTTTGGCAGGTGTGGGATGTGCTTGAGACTAAATATCCTTTTGAAGATAAAGAACCAAATACAGAAGATAAGGTTTATGGAGCTATTCGCGGTCTTGCAAGTTCATATAAAGATCCACATACAATATTTCTTGAGCCAAAAGAAGCCAAGATATTTAATGAAGATGTCGGTGGTGCTTTCAGTGGTGTAGGTATGGAAGTAGGGGCACGCGATGGATTTCTTGTTGTAGTAGCACCACTAAAAGATAGTCCTGCAGAGAATGCTGGAGTACGAGCAGGAGATATAATTCTTAAAATTAATGGTGATGCATCTGCAGAAATGTATCTCGATGAAGCTGTGCAACATATTCGTGGTAAAAAAGGGACCGATGTAGTACTTAATGTGGCTCGCAAAGACGTATTAGAACCTATAGATATAAATATCACACGCGATACCATTATTGTACCAACAGTAGATACAGAGATGATTAATGATGATATTTTTAAAATTAATCTTTATACTTTTTCAGCAAATGCTACTCGAGATTTTACTAAAGCTATAAAAGAATTCTCTGAAAGTGATACGGAAAAAATTATTATTGATCTTCGTAATAATCCAGGAGGTTTTTTGGAAGCATCTGTTGATATTGCTAGTTATTTTATTCCTCAAGACAAAATAGTTCTTATAGAAGATTTTGGTGGAACTGAAGATGAGATAACATACCGCAGTAAAGGATTTCCTACACTTGCTGGAAAAGACTTTGATATGGTAATCTTGGTTGACGGTGGATCAGCTTCAGCGTCAGAAATTCTTGCCGGAGCCTTATCAGAGCATAATATTGCCACACTCGTTGGTGAAAAAACTTTTGGAAAAGGTTCAGTGCAAGAGCTTATAGACTTGCCAAATAATTCTTCTATAAAAGTTACAATTGCTCGATGGTTAACACCAAAAGGTAATTCGATCGAAGGGAATGGTTTAACACCAGATCATGAGGTTGAAATTACTGTAGAGGACTATGAGAATGATAAAGACCCTCAACTTGAGAAAGCTGTCGAATTATTAAAATAAACTATATATTACATGAAAATAATTTTACTACAAGATGTTAAAAAAGTAGGACGAAAATTTGAAATAAAAGAAGTATCAGGTGGATATGCTCAAAATAATCTTATCCCTAAAAAGCTCGCTATTCCTGCAACACCAGAGGCTCAGCGTAAATTACAGCAACAAATCAAAGCTGCTGAAAAAAGTGACGCACTAAACCAGAGTGCAATTTTAGACAATCTAAAAATACTTGATGGGGCGGTAGTTGAAGTTGTACTTAAAGCAAGTGACAAGGGAAGTCTCTACGCAAAACTACATGCAGTAGAGATCGCGAACTATGTTAAAGAAGTAAAAAATATTGAATTTAACCCTGACTATCTTGAACTTGAAAATGTTATTACTGAAATAGGGGAGCATGTACTGACAGTATCGGCTTTCGATACTAAGGTAATATTTACATTAAGTATTAATGCTGAATAAAGAAAATATATTCTTATAAACAAAAAAGCCTCCAACTGGAGGCTTTTTTGTTTATAAGATAAACTTATGAAGTAGGGACAACGCTTACTGTTTTCTTTGTCATCTTTTTTCCGTTAAAGTGAATTTTTTGCTTTGTTCCGAAAGAAACTTTTCCGTCGATAGTAGAGAATATAGTATGATCTTTACCAACACGTACATTTTGTCCTGGCATAATCTTAGTACCTCGTTGACGTATGATAATAGAACCAGGTTGAGCAACCTCTCCAGCATAAAGCTTTGTTCCTAGATATTTTGGGTTTGAGTCTCGTAGGTTTTTTGCGGATCCACCGGCTTTTCTATGTGCCATTTCTAATATACGTGCTAAAATTTATAACATGAAAAGTATACAAGAGTTATCTCAAAAAATCAAGAGTAAAAGACAGTTACTGCTGTTAGTTTCTGCGATATCACTTATATTCATTGCAGTGGCAGTGCTATCGTTTATATTTGGACGTCTATCAGTACTATCGACGCAAAATGAGCAAGATATGCTTCGTGTAGAATATCCATCTCCTGTGGCCAAATATGATGTCAAAACAGGGGAATCGAACCTTGTCTTAAAGGATACAACAGGTCAATACGTAGCTTCATTAAGTGGTACAAAATACTATACATTAGACTGTAGTGGAGTATCTCGTATAAAAGAAGAAAACAAAACATATTTTAATTCAATTACAGAAGTAGAGAATGCGGGATATGAACCTGCGAGTAATTGTTTTTAGCATGATCACTTCTAGAGAGAATGGTTGAAGGGGTTAGTGTGAAGAGTGGCAACTCTTTTGTTGAAGGGTTGTATAGAGTAAGAAAATAAGTTAACGTCGCACAATATATCTTTGCGACACTTACTATAAATAAAAGGTATATATAAATAGCCTTGAAATTGTCTCTCAAGGCTATTTATTCTTAATAGTGTACATCATGTCGTCTTTTTACTATTTATTTTATTCTTTCTAAGACGTAATGGTTCAATGATAAGTATGTAAGTAAGAATTCCAATAATGACAAGCATAATAATAAGCCGCCAATATTCAAATAACATACGCAAAACTGTGTCTAGGTAAATCATAGTTTGTTAAGGATTAGTTAGATTTTCAGTATATACAAAGAGACCTTAGATATGCAAGTCACTTCCCCCTTTTTAGTAAATTATTTCTTAATAAAATAAACACTAGTTTTGATATGAATAGTAGTAATCTGCCTGTTTAAACATAGTAATAGGTTGCGGTTGTGGTAAATAGTCTAAGACATCAAGATATGCGTCTTTAGGTGCTGTTGGCTGAGTTAGTATTGCACCTTTACATGAAATACTTGCTTTAGGTGCTACATTAACTGGATTTTGACCATTAGCATCAAGTCCAGCATATAAACTAACGTGTAAGTGTGGCGCTGTACTAAATCCTGTATTCCCTGTATACCCAACGACTTGTCCTCGTTTCACCTGTTGGCCTTTTTGTACATTAGTAATCGACATGTGGCCATACGTACTTACTAGATTATTATCATAATTAATAGTAATCCATTTTCCAAAAGAAACACCTGGACAACTAAGATCGGTATTTCCAGTACCCATAACAACACCGTCTGCCATCGCATAAAGCTTGTTTGGCGTGCGCGCTCGAAAATCAGTTCCACTATGACCGTTAGCTCGTGTTCGGTGAGGTCCTGTCTTTGAACCAAATAAAGCAGTTACAACGATATTATCAAGTGGCCATGACAATGGTGCTGAGCCTCGAGGTGGTAATGCATTAGGATTAGAAAGAAACTCTAACTGAGACTCGTACTCTCTGATCTCAAATTCGAAAGCTTCTCGCTTTGCTTGTTTTTGCTGTAAAAGTGATTTGAAATTCTCTTCCTTATTTTTAGTTATAGAAACAAGATCTGCCTGTTCTTTTTTATTTACTTCAATAATTTTTTTCTGACTTTCGATTTCGTCTTTCAGTAATTCTAGTTCATTAATTTCTCCTTCTTTATCTTCAATATTCCCACGCAGTTCAACTTGCAATCCTTGTAATTCACGAACATGTCGTCGTGAAGAGTTTTGCAGTGTTAAGAGTGCGTCAATCTCTTGCCATACATCAGAAATCTGTTCTTCGTTCACTAATAATTCAATAATACTGTATTGATCTTGCTCGTGTACACGACGAATAATATTCCCAATATTTTTCTTTTGTAGACTAATCTTTTGCTCTTTCTCACTGATTTCATTATTCAATGAATTGATAGTAAGATCAGTTTTTTCAATTTTTGTCGATGTAAGATCAAGTTCTTTAAGTAAGTGTTGTCGTTCTTGTTCAATTTGTTTTAACTTATTTTCAAGAGTTAGGCGTTCTTGGCTTGTAACAGCAATGTCTTTACCAATAGCATTAATTTCCTGTTCAATCTTTGCAATTTGAGCATTGCGTGATTCAATTTGATTTCTAAGCTCTGACGGTGATGCAGCTAAAAGCGGCGTCACTAAAAAACCAGATATAAAAATACTGACAAGAGTTACGGCGCATATCTTTGAAAGATTTGTGACACGCATATAGTAACTATTATACCAAAGATTCTATTGCAGTTGAAATTCTTTGTAATGTTTTTTCTTTTCCTAAAATAAACGCAAGAGTAAATGGATCCGGTGAACGATCTTTCCCTGATAGTGAAAAACGCATTGGCCATAGAACATCGCCCTTTCCCTTCTCTTCGGCATAATCCCATATGGCAGACTTGACATTATCCATATTCCATTGTTCTACATCTTCTAAACGTTTTGTAATTTCACGCAAATAACTCAGAGTAGTCTCTTTGTCGCTTTTCTTCCAAACAAGCCCTTCTACATCATATGAAAGGCTCTCAGAGAGGTATTCAAACTCCCCTTCGTCTATCATTTTAATAATATCAGAGCGTTTATGAGCTCGTTCTCGTAATAAGTTAAGAAAAAGGCTTTGTGCCTCGTCTCGTACTATAAACTGAATCCAAACATCACCAAGATATTTAATAAATTCTTCATCTGACATCTTTAGTAGCCATTCTTTGTTGGTCCAATCCAGCTTTTCAACATTAAACGCCGCGCCACCTTTTTGCACTTTACTTATATCAAATTGCTCAACAAGATCAGATTTAGAAAATATTTCTTGATCAGTTCCAGGATTCCATCCAATGAGAGCTAAAAAGTTTAAGAGTGCTTCAGGGAGAATACCTTGTAGGTCATAGTCGAGTGTTGGAATGACTTCTGGGTCTCGTTTCGAAAGCTTTCCACCACGTGGACTCATAATAAGTGGGATATGAGCATAGTTCGGACGCTCAAAACCTAATGCTTCAACAAGTAAAATTTGCCTTGGGGTATTATTCACATGTTCTTGTCCTCGTAATATATGTGTCACACCCATAAGTCCATCATCAACAACAACGGTTAGGTGGTACAGTGGATTTTCCATATCTCGCGCAATGACAAAGTCTTGTAGTTCTGTTGTATCAAATTCAATTTCACCCAAGACAAGATCAGTGAAAGTAACTTTCACATTGGGATTACGGAAACGAATAACTTTTCCTGTTTTAGACTGATTGTCTTCAGCTTCGTATGCAAGATCTTTATCAATTAGGTATTGCAACTTTTCTTTATAGATGTCAGTTCGTTCTGACTGGCGATAAAATTCATCGTACTCTAAACCAAGCCATTTAAAGACCTCAAGTACATTTTCTTCATGCTCAGATTTACTGCGTTCCTTGTCAGTATCTTCACTGCGCAAGATAAATTTCCCTCCATGATGTCGTGCATACAGATAATTAAAAAGTGCTGTACGAACACCACCAATATGGAAATTACCAGTTGGGCTTGGAGCCATCCGTGTAATTACTTGTTTATTTTCACTCATATAGGAGCTAGTATATCACAATACTTCACGTTTATGACCCTCTTCAGAAAAACTTCGTTCTGGTCAATTTGGCGTATACGACCTCGTGACCTTACTTCATTTTCAGTAGTTCTGAAGTAAACGGTAACATTTGTCACGATCGTGACAAATGTTACCGTTTACAAAATCTCTTTTTGATAACATTCTGTACAATATATAAAAAAAATGGATTGCTGCGTACCTCGCAAAGACCCTTACTCAAGTATCTGACTTAGTACATCCTCTGGAACTTCTTTTCGAGCTTTTTCTTCGGCTTCGACACGGTCACGATCATTCTTTTCAGTTTCTAACTGCGTAGCCTTCTCTTCTGCCTTCCTTTTTGCTTTTTCTATTTCATCTTTTTCACTAGTTAGTTCGTGCACTCGTCTTTCAGAAACTTCTTTTTGCTGTGTAAGTGATTGTCGCTCATTCTCAAGCTGTTCTTTCTCTGAACTTAATTGCTGTGTATTAGCATCTTTTTCACGCATCTGTTGTTCAATTTTTTGTTTCTCTGCTTCGATCTCATTAAAACGACGTTTTATTTCCGTAGCTTCTTGTTGAAATTTTTTCTTTTCACCTTCTTCTCTCACTAATTTTTCTGCATGTTCATTTTTTTCTTTCTCAGCTTGCTCTCGCTTTCTTCGTTCTTCATCAATCTCTTTACGAGCTTCCTCTGCTCGACGATCTGATTTTTCTTTTGCTTCTTGTAACATTTTTTCATTATCAGTATCATCTGCCATTGGTTCTTCTTTTTGAAGTAGTGCATTTACACCAATCTTAGTCAAGTCATCAGCCGTCTCTTCTTTTCTTGCAGCAGCCAAGGCTGCTGCAAGTGCATTTTGTGAATTAGGTTTTGCTGCACGATCATTGCTTGGTGTCTCTTCTTTTCTTGCAGAGGATGTTTTATTTCCCGATAGTGCAGATAGAGATATAGTTTCCTTGGGTTTTTGGTTCAGGTCACTCTCTTTGACTTCATTGTTCACCTTATTGTACTCTTTCTCAACTTGTTTCTCAGGTTTTTTTTCTTCTACCTTCTTTTCGTCTTTGTTTCCAAAAATTGAACCGAGAATATCTTTCAATCCACCACTGTCAGGCTTACTGCGCGATGGTTTTTCTTTAGCTATATGTACTTTTCGAGTTTCTTTTGGACGGTCTGATTTGGGTTTATCATATTTTTTACCTTTAGAGTAACCTTCTTTTTTACTTTCAGGTTTATGTTTCTTGTGATCAAAGGCAATACCAATTGCAGCTAGTGCTGACATTGAAGCTTGCGCAGCTTTGTTTCGATGTGGCACTACTTTTATTGGTTCTACTTCCCCATCTTTAATTTTTTGAACATGGTCTTTACAATATACAGGGCGTCCTTTCATTGGTTTAAAAGGAACGGTAGCAATGTTTTTGCATTCACCGATACTACAATGAACTTTGTAGTTACCTTGCGCGTCTGGTTTTGCATTATCTGCATTTTCTGCAATATCCTCACTTTGTTTATCGTCATCGTCGTCAGATTTACCAGAAGTCCAATTTGTAATTTCTCGCTCAACTTTTTCTGCTGGGACGGTAAAATTTTCTCGTGACGCGTTAATGATATGGCGGGCAATATTCTCTGATCCTTCGACCTTAAACGGAGGTAAAGTTGAAGCAGAAAATGGACGACTCGTTATACCGTCAACCATGAGGCGTAAATATACATGATAATTTGGTAAGTTAACAAAATCCTGTGCTTCTAATTCTGGAACAAATTCTTGTTCAATAAACTCAGCGTCAGCCCCTCCGATGCGAAAGATTGCCATAGTTCCCACGTTACCAAATACGGCATCTCGTACAGCTGAGGATTCGTTTGTTTCGAGCTGAGCGATATATTGATGAGCAATACATAAGCATAATCGGTATTTACGTGCCTCCGATAGAATACTAGCAAAAGCATCAGTCACGAAGTTTTGAAATTCATCAACATAGAGATAAAAATCCTTACGTTCTTCCTCAGGAATACGTACACGTTCCATTGCAGCTAGTTGGATTTTAGTAATAAGCATAGCTCCAAGTAGTGCAGAGTTGTCTTCACCAATACGTCCTTTTGAAACATTAACTAACAAAATTTTCTTGTTGTTCATAATATCAAAAATATTGATAGTCGATTTTGATTGGCCGATAATATTACGAACAATAGATGTTGACAAAAATTGCCCTACTTTGTTTTGAATAGGTGCAATAGCTTCATTACGAAAACGCTCTTGCCACGACTCATACTCGTTTATCCAGAACGCTTTTACAACAGGGTCTTTGATGTTGTTGATAATTTTTTGCCGATAGTTTTGATCAACAAGGAGTCGTGGAATACCGAGCATGGTTGAACCGGGTGTATCAATTAGTGCTAAAATAGCATTATTCATAATATATTCCATACGTGCACTCCACACATTTGACCAAATTTTTGTAAATACACTCATTAATCCAGCTGCAATCAAGTGCTTGTATTTTGGATCAGGAACCTCAAGAACATTAAATCCAATATGAAAATCTGTATCAGCAGGATTGAAATAAATAACATCGTCCTTGCGTTCGTCTGGAATAAGTTCAAGAACATCTTCAACAAGCTCTCCGTGAGGATCAACAACGGCAAGTCCTTCCCCATTTTTGATGTTCTGAATAATCATGTTCTTTAACATGACAGATTTACCGGTACCAGATTTACCTAACACATACATATGCTGACGGCGATCACGACGTTTGATACCAAACACTTGCTCTTTACCTCGATAATTAGTTTTACCAAAATATGTTACATCAGAATTTTGAGGAATTTCATTAGACATATATATAGTCTCTATTATAGCTTAGGAACGCTGTTAATTAAAGAAATTCTGTTAACCTAGAAATTCTTGCTTGTACTCTTCTGGAGATAATATGTATGGAGCGTCTTCTTTTGTGTACGGAGTCATGAATATATCACCTGAGAGGCTTGATTCTCGTTCAATTAAATCAATCTCTTTTGCCCACAATCTTGTTTTTTCTAAGATACGTTCAATAGGGGCTACTCGTGGAAGCGGTAAGTTCATTTGTCGTAAAAACTGTAGTTCAGGCATTTGTATCTGGTAAGCTTTCCCTGTTTTTATACAAGAAATAACTTGCTCTAGAATACTGTCGTCCACATCATCAATGTTGTCGGGTAGCTCCTTGGCTTGAATGGTAATCTTGTACTGATTATCTTGATCAGGATATAATGTGTAACCTTCCTTATTTACCTCGTTGACATTCTTTTGAAAAAATATGTTAGCTAATGTGTCTCGGTAAGCAAGGAGTGAAGTTTCAGGTGGGAAGAATTCACCATATTTATATATGTTTCCCTTCTTATCAATATATGGAACGTTATTCATTTGTTCTTTAATTTTCAAAACTATTTTTTCGTATTCTCCTTTTTCATATTGCTTATTTAAAATACAGTACTGAGCTTTACGCGCCGATACACAACCAAAACAATCTCGCACATCACGTACTGAATTTTGACAGTATAGAACATCTATAACATCTATACCTGTCTCAAGAGAAAATAAAACTTTATTAGTATTTAAGCCAATTCCACAGCTTTCGTAGCATGATTGCATACCTTCACCAAAGCAAGTTACATCATAACAGTCTTTAATCGGTGCAATTGTGCACATAAATATATTTTTACAATCTTGAGCGTTTGAAGAATCAAATGAATTTTTGCAGTTACTTGATTCAAAAATATAATTTCCTGTAGACTCAGGACTCATTTCAATATGAACAGGTCGCGGTGCCTGTGTTTTCCAAAACTCTCGAGCTTTTGTGTATGCAGATACATATTCTTTATGAGATCCAAAATCGTACTGGTTTAGTTTTTTGAAATAATCTTCTTTAGACAACTGTTCATTAAACCAGCAATTTTTTTTATTACGCAAATTAGTACACCCGAAACAATCTTGGCAATTGTTACAGTCACGCATGAAGTAACAATCTATTGATTCGGCGATATTATAACAACCTATACAATTGGTAGACTTAAATCCATGTAAAACATCATAGCAGCGTTCACAGTGGCCTATATTGTTAGAATCCATGATATTTCTGTTATGAAATGAATACAAGGAGTAGAAAACATCTTCACAATATGCAGATTGGAATGTTAAATAGCAACGATTAAGGTCGCCAGCATGGTTATTGTAAGGTGAATTTTCTAGACACTCTACACCTAGCGATAAGCCTAGTAGAGGGGTTTCTTTCGACAGGTCTGAAAGTTGTTCAAAAAATGGTATATCAAAGTTGTAGTCTTTTGCATAATCTTGAAAATCCCATGTATCACTCCACCAACATTTTGGACAGTACACAACACATGGTGCTTTTGGGTGATATATTGATATAACGCTCTTTGAACACATACCACACTCTCTTTTATGAAGAGTCGTAAGATTAAAAAAAGATAATCTTCTTTGTAGGCGACATTCAGAACAGAAAGTTGGCGCAGGTACACTTATCTTTTTATAGAATTCAAAGTCTTCTGCTTCAATGTCAAAATCACTTTTACAGTTTTGACATTGTTTAGTCTCAGGGTTCATATATCAACTAAATTAAAGGCTCGGCATTTTCAATAGGTGCAGCAGGAGCTTCTCCTGTAATAATTGCTTTTTCTTGAGCGCTTCGAATAATTGTTTTCTCTTCCTCTTCGATCAATTTCTTTGCTGTGTCTTTTGTTACAGTAAATTTCTGGCGTGACATTTCACGAATCTTGTCTTTGTTTGATGCATATGGAGGTGGAAAAATATCAAGTGTTGCAGCCGAGAATGGTTCGTACGCTTCCCCATCAATAGTCATTTTGATATAAAACTCTCGAACTCCTAACTTAATCATATCTTTCACTTCAAATGTCGGCTCAACTTCTGGAGCAAGCTTCACCGCGTCATCACCTCCTACACGGAAGATAATAATAGATCCAACATTACCAAGAACCGCCTGAATAACTCGATCAATAATCTGAGCTACATACTGGTGAGCCACGGTTAAATTAAGTCCATATTTACGAGCTTCAGATAGAATATTTTCAAATGATTCAGTCACTACGTTTTGGAACTCATCAATATAAAGATAGAAATCGTCACGCTCCTCTTCTGGTATTGCTGCGCGAGCCATTCCAGCTTGTTTAATTTTTGTTACGAACATTGAACCAAAGAAACTCGAGTTCTCTTCACCGATTCGTCCTTTTGATAGATTAATCAGGATAATCTTTTTAGTATTCATTAGTTTTTCAATATCAACTTTATTTTCTTTCTGTCCAAAAATATTTCGAAGCATAGGATCAGACAAGAATTGTCCTAGTTTGTTTACTAAAGGAATAATCGCATCAGTATCAAACTTCTCTGACCAATCTGCGAATTCAATAGCCCAGAAACGCTTTACCATATCATCTTCAATATACTCAACGACCTTTTGGCGATAGTTACGATCAGTTAGCATTGAAATCATTCCACGCATCGTTGCATGAGGGTAATCAAGTAGTGCAAGTGTCGTAAATCGAAATACGTGCTCAAGTCGTGGCGTCCAATTTGCACCGAATTGTTTTTCCATAACTTCGATCAACCCTTGAGTAAATTGGTGACGAAAATCTGGATCAATATTAGCAAGTGGGTTAAATGAAATTGGATATTCACCGTCAGATGGATCAATAATACATACATCGTCTATACGACTCTCTGGTACGAAATCAAGAGTTGCTTCGACTACATCACCATGAGGATCAATTAAACAAATCCCATGACCGTTTGTAATATCTTGACGAATAAGTAATTCCATTAATTTTGTCTTACCTACTCCTGACTTTCCAATAATATATAGGTGTCGGCGCCTATCTTTTCTTTTAATACCAAATACAAAACGCTTCTCTTCAAGAGCGGCAACATAATTTGTTTCACCAATAAACGAGCAGTCTTTCGGTTCAACTTTTCCCAACATTGGAAGCTCTGGTGGTGGTGGAGCATATTTAATTCTTTGGACACGATTGCGTTTTTGATCACCTTGCATAGATAGTCACAGTATAACGTTTTTTATGATGATCTACCATGATATAATTGTGGTATACGTTAATTAATAAAACTAATACAAACTTATGACAAGATTACTCTCTATTATCGACGCTATTCTTATTCACGGAGTACGTCGCATCAGCGAACCTCTAGCACGCTTGTCGTTATTTATTGTTTTCTTTTGGTTTGGTGTCTTAAAAGTTATAGGAACTTCTCCAGCCATTGGTCTTGTTACTGAACTTTTTAATGAGACTTTTCTTGCAGATTTTATGACTGCAGGAACATTTGTGGTTGTAATTGGGCTTATTGAAATGATTATTGGTATCTTTTTTGTACTACCTCATTTCGAGCGAGTTGCTATACTTATTATGATTCTTCACATGGTAACCACTTTCCTGCCAATAATAATGTTACCAGATGTTGCATGGCAAATGCCTTGGACACCAACTCTTGAAGGTCAGTACATTATTAAAAATGTTGTACTTGTAGCTATGGCGATTGGTATTGCAGCTCATTTACGCCCTTTACGAAGATAAAATTATTTACGAACCAACATAAACAAAAAACCGCTTAAGCGGTTTTTTGTTTATAACTTATCAATGACTGAATTAAAGAATTTTTTATCTTCAGGGTGTCGTAATAAGCCGACAATTTTTTCTTTATCAAACCACTGAGCCGTTTTGTGTTGGAGATCAACAGGCTCTAAATCTCCAGTATAACCTGTTGTAAACTTAAAAATATAGATGGATTTAAACTCAGAAATATCTTGACTGTTGTCTTTCCTTATTTTGTGTCTTTGATACATTCCAAGCGGTTCACGAGATTCTAATTTCATTTCTGATATAGGAAGACCTGTTTCTTCCCATATTTCACGTTTTGCCGCTGTAAGAAGTTCTTCGTTTTTATCGAGATGTCCTTTAGGGAGCATCCAGCTCATACCATCTTTTGTAGCTAAAAGAATCTTACCTATATTATTAAGAACAATACCACCCGCCGAATCAGTCTTTCTCATGATTATTTACCATCATGATTAACCTGCTGAGGAAACGGAATTTCAATCCCTTCTTTATCAAATGCTTTTTTTAATCGACGACGGAGCTCCCCTGTTACAGCCCATTGTTCACCTGGCATAGTCTCGCCAAAAATCTTTACATCAACTGATGAATCTCCAAAATTATTCACTCGTAAAAATGCAGGTGCTTTTCCAATTTTTTCTTTCCAGGCTGGATCCTCTGATAGTTCTAACCCAACACGATCAATAACTTTTTGAACTTTATCGATGTCATCACCATATCCAACACCTACGTCTAAATTAATCCGAGAAAATCCTTTAGTTTGATTAGAGGTTCTCTTAATCTCACCATTAGGAATAGTGTGTACCGTACCGTCCATGTCACGCAGCACAGTTACACGCAAGGTCACGCTTTCTACGACTCCTGAAACATCTCCAATACTTACAACATCGCCTACGCGAAATTGATTTTCCCATATGAGAAAGACTCCTGTAATAATGTCTCTAATCAAATATTGACCTCCAAAACCAACGGCAACACCTACAATACCTGCACCAGCTAAAATTGGGGCAACATTCACGCCGAGCTCTGAAACAATCATTATAAAGACAACAATCCATAGTAACATACGTGCTGTACCAGATAATATTTCCGTAATAGTATCTTCTCTCTTGCGTTCAGCAGTTTTTGAAGAAAAACCACTTGGAGTTACGGCTTTACGCACAGCCCCTTCTATAACATAGTGTAATACACGACCAATAATAGTTCCTACAATAATTATAATAATGATTTTTATACCATGAGATAGTACCCACTCAAGTAAGTGTTCGCTGACCCAGGTTGTAATATTTGAATTTTCTAACATAAAGCTAGTATACCAGAAAAGCCTATTTTAAAAAGACTTCAGGCGATATCCACACGAACAGGTGTGGTGTAACAGTATTTTACTGTACTATAGAATATGTAAACATTATAAGTTTAATTTACATTTATATTTATGAAAAAGTTATTATCTATCATTATTATTGTTGTTATCATTATCATTATCGTTGCTCTTGCAGGTAAAACTGACGATGCTGTTCCAGCTTTGGATGATCAAACAACAGAAGCAATAATTGGCGACGTAGACGTAACAGAAGAGTTAGACGATGCAGAAGAAGGTGATGAAGATGCATTAGCGGAACTAGATGGAACTGACGGTGATACTTCTACAGAAGAAGGTGATGAAGCGGCAGCTGAGGAAGACGAAGCAGACGAAGCAGACGAACCAGTAGTTTAATTATTTATTTGACCAAACAAAAAACCGCAACAGCGGTTTTTTGTTTACAAAATTATTTTTTTCTTCGTTTTTTTGAATATTCGTAACCCACAATACTTGCACTAACTGAAGCATTTAATGATTCGATCTTCTTACTTATTGGAATACTTATAGTGTAATCGCAACTTTCTTTAGTTTTAAGTCGCATACCACTTCCTTCGCTACCAATAACAATCACTATTGGTGTATCAAATTCTTCGTCTTGTAATTTTTTATCACCATCAGCCTCAAGTCCTGCAATCCAGAATTTCTTCTCTTTTAATTTAGTTAGTATTTGATTAGTGTTACCAATTTTAATAATCGGAATTTTATGAGCTGCACCAGTTGATGTTTTATATACTACACCTGTAACTCCAGCTTGGTTGTGTGTTGGTAGTAAGATTGCAGATGCTCCAAATCCAACGGCACTACGAATAATTGCCCCAACATTGTGCGGGTCAGTAATCTCGTTTAAAAGAAATACTAATGGATTAGATTCTAAGTCAACTTCATTTAACCAGTCATCAAAATCTGTATAGGGAAATTCTTTAATTTCAGCAATAATACCTTGATGAGCAACTTCACCAACCATCTCAATAAGTTTCTTTATGTGAACTTTTTGTAATGGAGTTTTATACGGACGGATAGTTTTCTTAATATGTTCAAACTCTTCAGGAGTTATATTATCTTTAATATATAAACGACGAACAAGCTCAGGTTTATCATTGAACAATTCGTTAACTGGGTTTTTTCCGTAGATGTATAGATTGTGTTTTTTCATAATATAAATTTAATTGTATAAAAAGTGAAGGAGTCATTTCTGACTCCAGCTTTAGCATTAAATGCTTTTAATCACCCTAATTCTTCGTGGCAAGTTGATAATATTCACCAACTTTTTCTGAACTTAAGCCGAGATACAATGGTAACGAGATATTATTATATAACCAGTTACCTTCATCGTCCCTGGTTAGCAAGCAAGGCTTTGTAAGTCCACATATTTTAGCCATATCGTCTCGCTTTTTAAGAAAATTCTCCTTTGCAAGTATATGCTCATTGAGTCCTTCGTTAAAAAAATCAAAATGCCACTGCTCAGGGTGTTTCTTTATGTATTTTTTTAAACCTTTCATGAGTTCCTGTATTAGTTTAATCTATACCATACTACTTGCACATATATTAGTCAATATTAATGCTTGCACAATATTTTAAATAGGTTAGAATATTCCTCGTATGTTCTTTTCACCGTCTCTGTAATTTATTATAGAAACATTTAAAACCTTTCCGTCTAACGACGGAAGATGGGCCCGTAGCTCATCTGGCTAGAGCGCTCCCCTTGCACGGGAGAGGTGGCAGGTTCGAGTCCTGTCGGGTCCACAAAACGTTAAACCATCACATATCTATGTGGTGGTTTTTCGTTTATGAGATATCAACAGGACTCGAAGAGAGTCGCTTGCGAAGCCTGACGAAGTGAAGTGTAGTCAGTAAGCGACGATGGGCCTGAGCGAATGAGGTTTTCTGCAAGAAAACCCATGAGGGTAGGCGAGTCCTGTCGGGTCCACTTTGCAAATTACACCTTTGGGTGTTTTTTTGTTTTATATTTAATTCATTCAACCTAAGAATATTTATCTATAATTTTTACTTAACAATACTCAGAGGGCTAAAGAGAGTTCGAACCTAAATAAGTTCGGTCCATCAACATATTTTACTTTTTTTCTAACCGTGTCTTTCCTTTCGGCTGTCTTTCAAAAGAGTACAAGAATATGTAGCTCAACTAGGATGTATCTTTAGGAAATAATATAGAAGATGAACAGACACTTTAGTGTGACTGTAATTTTAAAAGTGTTCTCACTAGAGAAAACTTTTTTTGTATATAAATAAATTGTAAACAAAAAAACCCTCGGGATTAATCCTTGAGGGTTTTTTGAAGTTTTTATTGCATTCAATTAATTTAGCGCACAACAGATTATTGTTGCAAAAATTATCATTAAGATAACTGCTGTGAAATTCATACTGTTATTCGAATGAATAACCTTCCCTGCTAGCTCATTAGCTCTTTTCTTAAACGATTCTGCCATATTACTGGGTGTTTATTATTGGTTTTTGGTACAAAAAAATCTCAAAAAAACTATACATTAAATTTACTAAATAGTCTATCTTTTAATCTGTCAAAAATTCAAAAGTCTGCAAAATAACATCTGCAGACTTTTAACTTTTATCACTCCTATCTATCGTGAGACAAATTGATATGTTTGAGTTTCGATAACTTCTGCTTCGATACCTCTATATACCCCCTTCAGTTCATCGTAACGATTTATGTGTACGATCAGCTGAAGTGTGTAGTCGCCACTTTCAAGATCAATAGGATCAATCCAAAATGGAAAATGCTTATTTACAGGTATTATCTTTTTGAGACCATTATGCCTTTCTAAAACAAGAAAAGCGTTACTGATCTCAGTTACTTTTACAGAATCTTTACCTTGATCTGCAAATCTTTTGTTAATTTCAAGATGGGAAGGTAATCCACCATAAGTGACACCTGTCTCATTAAAGGTAATACCTACTTGAGTCGCACAGCCAGAGAAAAGGAGTAACGTTAGTATAACTCCAATAATACCAAAGATAAGAGGAGTCGATGCAGAAAACGGTATGTTTAGGGGATGAAAATTAAAGCGGTAGTTAGGAAAGTTTCTTTGTTGTTTCATTTTAAAAGAAGTGTGAGGATTATTATTTCAGTAAATTTACTTCACCATACCTTATTATTCAAAAGAGTCAACCCTATTTCAACTTCCGCAATTCTCTATGATATTTAATCGCAAATCGATGAGATTCGGCATTTACATGTAAAATGTCTTGTTCGTATTTTAATATGAGATCTTTCTGCCCTTTTATGTCTTTTGGTTTATGTTTTTTATCCTTTGTTACAGCTACAACTGGTATTACAGCTCCTACATTACGCAACACGCGTTCAGCAACTCGTTTCTGAGCAATGCTTCCATCTACTACAATCAGGTTCGGGTAACGCCATTCTGGATGTCTAAGGCGACGCTCAAGAATCTCGGCAAGTGCATGAGTGTCACTTCCCTTCATGTTATTCTTTAATTTAAATTTTCGATATTCATTTTTGTTTGTTTCACCATTTTCAAATACCGTCATTACACCAACACTATTGTCACCCTGTAAATGTGCTGCATCATAAGCTTCAATACGAAACATACCCTTACCGCCTACACGCAAGTCGTCTTTGATAAGTGATACATCTTGGATGTGCTGCAATGCGAACAACTGTCTTTTTATTTTTTCAGCTTTTTCAAACTCACGTTTTTTTGCATAACCATTCATTTGCTTTGTCATATTTCTAGATACCGTATTTTTCTTTCCTTCAAAAAACATAGAAATATTTTTTATCACATCAGCGTATGTAGATTTTGCATTAACTGACGTTGTATCTGGGGATAATCCTAGTAATTTATAGAAACGTTCTTGGTCAGAATCTTTTGATCGCTTATCTCGAAACGGAAATATCTTGCGAACAATCTTTAATGCTTCACGTAATTGCAGACCGTTCGGAAAGGGTCCGAAGTTTTTTTTGACCTTAAACGGTAATTTTCCTTTTTTTAATAATTCACGTTCACGCACCGTAAAAATACGCGGAAATTCTTCGTTCGTTACTACGACGTAGTTGTAACTTTTATCATCCTTCTCGCGCGTATTATATAACGGCGAATTTTTTTTAATAAGTTGAGACTCTAACAGTAAAGCCTCTAGTACTGAGTCAGTTTCTTGCCATGTTACCGTCGTCGATTCGTCGATCATTTTTACAATCTTTGGTCCACGCGAAAGTGCGATATCTGTATTAAAATAACTTTTCACTCGATCACGAATTGAAGTTGCTTTTCCAACATATAAAATATTCTTTCCTTTTTGAAAGAAATAAACACCTGGATTGTCTGGGATATCTTTTGATATGTCTTTAGTCTGCATAACTGGTATCTTACCCAATTAATCGAGAAATATCACCTATGGTGACAAAAATCATCAAGAGTATCAGTAGAAGAAATCCGACACCATTAACCCATTGAATAATTTTTACAGGAACATTTTTACCTGTAATAGACTCAACAAGTAAGACAAATAGTCGTCCGCCATCTAGAGCTGGAAATGGAAAGAGGTTTAAAATTGCCAAGTTGATTGAAATAAATGCAGTTAAGAAAATAACATGCATAAATCCAAAAGATCGAGCTTGACCTACCACTTTCCCTAAGCCGACAGGCCCTGTTAATTCATCTATTGAGGATTTTCCTGTAAAAGCACCTCCTATCAAGTTTGTAAATGATGCAATAGTTTCATACATCAGTACGCCCGTCAGTGTTGTTCCTTCTACTATCGAAAGATGTATTGGAAGCTGTAAAATTGTACTACCTTCTTCAATTGAAACATGGTTGGGATATTTTTCAGCGGTCTCTGGCCCTGTTGGAATACCACCTGAAAAAATTCCAACAATTAAAATCCAAGCAAATATTATGTTAAATACAATACCTCCAAATAGAATTACAGCTTTCTGTAATTTAGATTTATTATACATAGACCTAGGATCAGAAATTTCTTCCACATCTGTTGAATCTTCGCCTGGAATTTTTACATATCCACCAAATGGAATAAGGTTCACCATATAGGTTGTCTCGCCATATTTTTTTGAAAATAATGTCGGCTTAAAACCAATGGCAAACTCATCAACACGAGTATTTGTCCATTTTGCCATTAAAAAATGCCCTAGCTCGTGAACAAATACGAGAATTCCTAAGATAATTATGACAATAATAATAGTCATGTAAATATTAAATTGACATTACGCTTGTTTCTTTTGCGTCAAATGTTGACTCCAGATCCCTGTTGGTCGTATCAACAGTTTTTTGAAAACTCTCTTTATAGTCGTGTTTTTCATCGTCTGAAAAATCTTCATCTTCAATTTCTTTGTCAGCCTTTTGACGAATTTGTCGAACACGTACTCGCCCCTCCTCTAGCTTATCTTTCAAAAGTTTTACAACAGTTTTTTTATTTTCTTCTGTGAATTGTGGAATAGACGCACGCAGTCCTTCACCGTCAGACGATACTGAAAATGGTAACTTAGATTCAAAAATAGCTTTTTCAATATCCTTGATTTGAGTTTTGTCCCAAGGAACGATGCGCAGTGTTCGCGCTTCTTCAATTGTAATAGATGCAATATTTTTAATAGGCTGTTGTGATCCGTATGAATCAATATTAACACCGTCTAGTAGTGCTGGATTTGCTCGTCCTGTTGAAATTTGTAAATAGTCTTTTCGTAACCATTCAGTTACAGCTGCTAAATCGTTGTTGTGTTGTGTTAAGTTATATGACATATAAGTTAATTATATCAGTATTCTTAACTTTTCGAAACTGGCAACATTAATGCTAAATATTCCAGCATCATTTTTACTGAACACCCTGACAGTTGAGTATACGTTTTAAAAGTGTAAATATCCGACAGAACTTCCACATAGTCTGAAACATTTCGTTTTGAAATTTCTTGTTCGAGTGATTTTAAAAATATGACAAGGTCTGACCTTGTGAATGGTTCTTTTTTATTTTTTACAACAGTGTCTACCATCTTCATTCGATCAACTACTGATGTGTTTAAAAATTCTACTGGTAAAATTACTAATTCTTGACTTGAGGGCTCAGAAACAAAGTCATGAATCATACATCGTGATTTTACTGTTGGTAATAAAAATGAAACTTGCGGAATAGTAAATACAAAACGAACACCTTGCGCCGGCTCTTCAATACTCTTCAGTAGTGCGTTCTGCGCTTCAGTTGTTGCACTAGAAAATCCAATTGAAAAAATAGTTACCGACTCGCTTTGCGACTTTGTTGCAGCAAGAGAACTGATGTGGTGGACATCTTGAATACCTAGCGTGTCGAAAGAATACACATACGTAATAACACCATGCTTATTACGTAATGTACTAAAAACACCTTCTAAAGCATTACCTATTACATCAATTTCACCAACGACACACTGTGCATGGTGCATTGTTTTTGGGTCTAAAATTTTTTGTAAATCATTCATTTTCTATACCTCTAAAATATAACCATGCTTTTCTTCATCTGGAGTCAGGTTAGTGTGACGACTAAAAAGAATGAATTATCCATAGTAAAATTATATCACACCTTGTGTGTGTCTATCTTTTCGACAAAATAGCTCTTTTATACGTTTCCAAATGCTCAAGAGCAGCTCCTGTTCCATTTGCAACACAATATAACGGATCTTTAGCAAGCATCGCTTTTACTCCAATACGTCGAAATACAAGATCAGTGAGGTTGCGCAACTGCGAAGTTCCTCCTGTCATAATAATTCCATTATCAATAATGTCCGCTGCAAGCTCTGGTGGAATTTCATGTAAGACACTTTTGATTGCATTAATAATAGTTTTTAATTCAGTATCTAAAGCTTTTACAATTTCATTTGTTGTAATTTTTACTGAACGAGGTAGTCCTGTAATAAAATCGCGCCCTTTTATAACAAGTTCAGTCTCTTCTTCTACTGGCAGTGCACTACCAATTTTAACTTTAATTTTTTCTGCTGTTTTATCACCGATCGCTAAGTTGTGAGTTTTCTTTATGTAGTCAGCAATAGCTGCATCAATTTTGTTTCCAGCACATTTCACTGAATTAGAAGAAACAATTCCTCCAAGAGAAATTACTGCAACATCAGTTGTTCCACCCCCAATATCTACCACCATGTGACCTTGTGCCTCATAGATTGGAATACCTGCACCAATTGCCGCCAGTATGGGTTCTTTTACGACATAAGCATTTCCAGCACCAGCTTTTGTAGCTGCTTCAATCACAGCGCGTCGCTCAGTTGAAGTAATTCCAGCTGGAACAGAAATCATAACGTCAGGTTTAAAAATATTCCATGGGCCGAGAGCTTTTTTAAAATAGTAAGCTAACATTGCTTCGGTAATTCGATAATCAGCAATAACACCGTCTTTCATAGGTCGATATGCAATAATAGAGTCAGGTGTTCGCCCAATCATCTCTTTTGCCTCACTTCCGATTGCCAAAATTTTGTGATCAATTTCAGAAACTGCAACCACGGATGGTTCGTTTATCACAATCCCCTTGTTCGGTAAAAAAACCAGCGTATTAGCTGTTCCAAGATCTATTCCAATTTTCTTTTTGAAGAAATCCATAAGTTCACAGAGTTTAGCATAATTGATACTAATTTTAAAGATATCCAATATTGACAATATATGTTCTAAAATATATCATATATGCTATATATTAATCATATTAATTACTCCCCTTTCATGAAAAAAACTTCACAGGAAAAAGTAGGCTCACTCATACGAAGACTCCGTCGCAAAAAAGGTATCACTCAAAAAGACTTTGCTGAGCAAACAAACACTACGCAAAGTGTTATTGCGCGTATTGAACAAGGTAATCAAAATTTATCGATCTCAGAAATAGATAAATACGGTAACGCACTTGATCATAATTTTTTTCAAACACGAATAAAAGAGAATGATGATTTTATTATTTATGGAGGAAGAGAACTCTCTGGTTCGATTGTAACTAATACATCAAAAAATGGTGCGATGGGTTTATTATGTGCGGCACTTATTAATAAAGGGATAACAACATTGCATGGGATTCCTCGTATTGAAGAAGTGTTCCGCTTTATTGAAATTTTTCAAAGCATTGGGGTATCTATCGAGTGGGCAAAAAACTCCACTCTAGTCATCCAAACTCCAAAACGTTTTGACATGAAATCGATGAACCTAGTGTCAGCTCGAAAAACTCGTTCTATTATTATGACTATCGGGTCATTAGTACATCGAATGCGAAACTTCTCACTTCCTCATGCTGGTGGATGTAAAATGGGAGAACGAACTATTTCAGCACACCGTTATGGGTTAGAAGAGTTTGGTATCAACATTAACACCATTACTGGCTCATATAATATTTCTCGGACTAAATTAAAACCAGCCGATATCGTAATGTACGAAGCTAGCGACACTGCTACTGAAAATTGTATTATTGCAGCAGCTGGTATCGCAGGAACTACAACTATTCGATTTGCACAACAAAACTATATGGTTCAAGATGTTTGTTATTTTCTACAAAAACTTGGCGTTAAAATTGAAGGTATTGGAACATCAACCCTGCTTATTACCGGAATTGAAAGTATCGAAAAAGATGTAACATATACTAACAGTGAAGACCCTATTGAATCAATGATGTTTATATCAGCTGCAATTATGACTAAGTCAAAAATTACTGTGGAAAGATGTCCTATTGATTTCTTGCGACTAGAATTATTGAAATTAGAAAAGATGGGATTGAAATATAAAAAATCAGAATCTTATGTATCGCACAACAAAAAAACAGAACTGGTCGATATTACGGTTTTTCCATCAGACTTAACTGCAATTGGCGACAAAATCCATGCGTTACCATTTCCAGGTATTAATACCGACAACCTGCCATTTTTTGTACCAATCGCAACACAAGCTAAAGGCTCTACTCTTATACATGACTGGATGTGGGAAAACCGCGCGATTTATTTCACTGAACTAAATCGTCTTGGTGCTGATATTACATTAGCTGACCCACACCGCGTATTTGTTCATGGTGTTACGTCACTTACTGCATCTGATATTGTCTGTCCACCTGCCCTGCGTCCGTCGACTATGATTTTAGTTGCTATGTTAGGAGCTTCAGGAGTCTCAAAGTTACGTAATGTTTACACTATTAAACGAGGATATGAAAATATTGTTGAGCGATTAAATGCTCTTGGTGCTAAAATAGAAATTCAATAAATTATGAAAGTGATCGACGTTGTTCCATTAACAAAAGGTGTCGGGAAAGAGGTACTCTCATATTTTTCAGCGCGACAAATAGAACTAGGGTCGCTCGTTAATATTCCTATTCGTAAAAAAGTGGTACCCGGTATTGCTGTTGCTATTCATGACGCAAGCGCACTAAAATCTCAACTTAAATCTTCTGACTATAAACTACGCAACGTAGTAAGTGTAAACAAAACTACTCCTTTTAGTCCAATCTTTTTACGAACATGTATTCATTTAAAAAATTATTACGCATCATCAACAGGTTCTATTCTTTCAGCTTATACACCAAAAATTATTCTCGATAATATCGAAGAATTTAATTTTCCTGAACCAACTGATCACGATCGTCGCACTGATCTCTTACCTGAACGAAGTATATTTCAAGCACCTCTTGATGATCGTGTTAGTTATTACAAAACATTAGTACGCGAACAATTCGCCAGCCAAAAATCAGTATATATATGTACACCGACTCAAGCACATGCGGACGCACTATATTTACAACTCTCAAAAGGTATAGAGCAACGTGTGGTAAATATACACACAGGTCTCACTAAAAAGAATCTTAAACACGCTATCACAACTATTCAACAAAATGAACAAGCCTTATTAGTAATTGGAACTGCAAATTTTCTTTTACTAGCACATACTGATCAATTCAGTACCGTCATTACGGAGTTTGAAGGTTCTGGATATTATCACCGCCAAAAAAAGCCATACACTGACGCACGTGATTTTATATATACATACGCATATCTTTCTGGAATGTCTTTTATTGCTGCTGATGAACTCGTTCAAGCAAATACTATTTATCGTAGTGAACGAGATTACTTTACGCCAATCAAACCGACACATTTTAAAATCAAAAAAAGTGTTAGTTTTGATTTTTTATACCCAACAGAAAAAGAGTTTGAGTTGAAAACATACCCTATACTAGCCAAGAAGGCGATTATGCATATTAAGCAAGCTCTTTCTGAAAAACAACCTGTTGTAGTCTTTGCACCTCGCAAAGGAATTGCCCCACTATCAGTATGTCAGGATTGCGGTACCACAGTTGTTGATCCTAGTGATGGAAGAACACCACTTGTCTTGCATGAAAAAAGTGAGAAACGTTTCTATCAAAATCCAAAGACACGTGAAAAATTTGAAGCAACTGACGCGTGTGTATCTTGCGGTGGTTGGCGTATCAAAGGTTTAGGTATTAGTACTAAAAGTATGGAAGAATATATTAATAAGGTTCTTGATAAAGAAAAACCGTCACTTTATATAATCGACAGTACTGAAACAGCAACACCAGCTAAAACCAAGAAAGCTATTGCGCAGTGGCAAGAATCTAAAGGTATTCTTATTACAACAGAAAAGTCATTACCATATCTCATTAACTACAGGGCACATACTGTAATTTTGGCGTCAGTTGAATCATTAATTGCCTCACCAGCCTATACTGCACATGAAAGGCTCGCTCGACTTGTACTATCATTTGCTGATATCGCAACTAAAAATTTTATCGTTCAGACTCGTGATACAGGATTACCAGTACTTAATGGTCTTAAGAAAAAAAATCTTGCCGATTGGTACAGCAGCGAAATCAAAGACCGTAGTGCGTTTAATTATCCTCCGTTTGGTGTGACATTAAAAATAGAAACCGTTGGTACGAAAGATGCTATTGGAAAGAAAGACGCGCAACTATTAAAAATGTTTGGTGAAATGATTGAGTCGCGACATGTATATAAAGATAAAAAAGCCAAACAACAATATTATCGACTTTCAATAACTATAATGTTGCCGGCATCAGACTGGATAGGGCTACCTGCTCAAAAAACACGACCAGAGATATACATGGATATATTTAATAAATTACAAAGCTTACCGGAACACTTTTCAATTTATGTGAATCCTCCTAGTTTGTTGTAAATGAAAAACCATCCTTGCTTTATGCTTGGATGGTTTTCTAAAAAATAACTTCAGTTGTTTTTTCGCCCTTCTTTTTCAAGAATGAAGAATTTTAACAGAGATCTTAGAACTTGGTTCAACACCTTCTTGTGTAGCACTACTACTAATATACTCAGCATATTCGCTAATTCTAAATAAAGCTTGTGAATTACGTTGAGTTGCAAACTCATCCATCTGAACAAATCTTACATCATTCATTAATTGAGCATACCAGCCCTCAACTGCAACTATTGAACGAACAGCTCCTGTTGCTGCTTCAGTTATGAAATTAGCATGCATGATAGGCATGTTTGTACTACAAACTATCAGCTTACTATCATCTTCCACTTCATCTAAAAGATGAAGGTAACTGAGGTCGTATTCTGGAACAAAAATAATAAACCGTACTCCTCTATCTGAAATAGCTTTAGAAATAAGTTTTGCCAGTCGTACCTTCTGTGAATTAGGTAAAGACGGCATAAAAATTAAAACCTTATCTGTCTCACAAAGAGATATAACAATGTTTTCAATGTCATTAAAAACCATACTCGAAACATACTTGTCAACCATAGATCCTGCCTTAAAATAGGACAACATATATGAAAGGTACTCTTTTGAATTAATGTCTTCATAATCAGGTATACGAACCCCATTCTTAGTTATCGTTTGTTTTGAGTCTTCACTGACTACTTCTTCTCGTACCAACTGTCCATCTTTAACGGATAAAATACGACAAAGTTTTTCAACAGCCTCAGCGCTTGTACTAGTGGTATCACACTCGATTAAACTAGATACCCATTGGTGGTATTTTCCAACCGACCGACCTGCTTGCTCATAGGAAAGACCGAGTAATTCAAGTCTATTTTGTATTCTTTCTCCAAAATTCTTACTTTCTATATTTTGCGTCATGATTTCAAAGTATTGTGCTGAAATTATTTCCAACTGGTTTATTTTTAAACATAATACAATTATTATACTTGATTGTCAAATAATAATTGTTGCTCCTGCAAAAATTTTGTTTTTAAGGTAAAATCTATCTATGTCAGACTTAACTATAAAGGAATCACAAAAGATTGTAGACGACTGGATTAAAAATGTTGGTGTTCGTTATTTTTCTGAGCTTACTAATTTAGGACAACTTGTCGAAGAGGTTGGTGAAGTCGCTCGTATTATCACACGAACCTATGGCGAGCAAAGTTTTAAGAAATCAGATGAAAATCATGATCTTGGTGATGAACTTGCTGATGTTCTATTTGTTTTAATTTGCATTGCAAATCAAACCGGAATTGACCTAACTGATGCTCTGAAAAAAAATCTTGAAAAGAAGACCTTTCGTGACTCTGGTCGCCATAAAAATAACCCTAAATTACAGTAATAGTCACTTGCGCAACCTAAAATCCTATGCTAATATACTTGCCTATATGGTTACACGAATAGAAATAACTCGAAAAGGAAATGAAAACACAATGAGTGTTTTACGAAAATTTACTCGTAAAGTGCGTAACGGTGGTTTCTTGATGACGGTTCGAAAAAACCGCTACTTTCAACGAAACGATTCTGATCTTCGAACTAAAGAAAGCGCATTAAACCGCTTGGAGAAAGGTAAAGAATATACTCGACTTTACAAATTAGGAAAGATTGATCGATAATGAATTCATTGTTCGATACAAAGAACAATCTTTCTATATTGCGAAAAACAAACGGCAAGCTACCAAGCTTGCCGTTTGTGCGTATCAAGAATGATATCTTGGGTAAAAAATACGACCTATCAGTTGTCTTTCCAAATATTTTAGAGGCAACTAAATTACATATTGAATGGAAAAAGAAAAACTCTCCTGTAAATATCCTCAGCTTCCCTCTTTCAAAAACTGAAGGTGAGATAATAATTTCACTATCGCAAGCTCGAACCGAGGCTAAAAAATATGACCGATCATATATAGAACATCTCACATGTTTGTTCATTCATGGATGCGCACATCTTAAAGGACATGTTCATGGGCACACTATGGATGTCTTTGAGAAAAAATTTCAAAAAAAGTTCCTCGATTTCTCTTAATACACAAGGAAATAAAGACGTTCTTAAAAAGAATGTGATACAATAAACGACATGAAAGATCTTATCGTCGGCATAGATATTGGTTCGTTTTCAACACGTGTTGTTGTAGCGAAACCAGCTCTCCCATCGCAACCACCTCAAGTGGTTGGATTCGGTGTCTCTGATACTGAAGGCGTGCGTCGTGGATATATTGTAAATCCAGAAAAAGCTGAACGAGCTATTCGTCACGCAATATCACACGCTGAAAAAATGGTTGATACGAAAATTAAAAAAGCTTACGTTGCGGTCAGTGGACAAAGCATGTCATCAGACATTGTGGATGTTTCTGTTATTGTTTCTAAAGGTGACGGACAAGTTACTCAATTTGATTTAGACATTTTGGAAGAAAAAGCTGAGCAAACATTTCTTAATCACAAGAAAAATAAAAAAATCTTGCACACTATCCCTCTTTATTTTCAATTAGACGGTGATGATATTATGGGGAACCCCGTTGGTATGCATGGTGCTAAAATTGAAGCTCGTTTTCTTTTTATTGGTATTTTTGAGCATCATTTTGAAGAACTCGTAAATGTTATTAACGCCGCAGGTGTTGATATTATTGACGTTGTAGCAGCACCACTTGCTATATCTGCAGCATTACTTACTGCTAAACAACGAACAGTTGGAGTTGGGCTGCTTGATATTGGCTCTGAAGTTACTACATTATCACTGTTTGAAAACGATCGCGTACTTGGTGTAACTGCATTTCCTATTGGATCATCTGATGTAACTAACGATATTGCACTAGGTCTCAAAATTGATCTTGAAGAAGCTAAAAAAGTTAAAGAAGATTATCATACAAAAGATTTTTCATACCCTAAACGAAAAGTTGCTGAGATTATTTCTGCTCGATGTACTGATATTTTTGAAATGACGAATAAATACTTGACTGCATATAAACGTAAAGGATTACTCCCTGCTGGAATTGTTATTGCAGGTGGTGGATCAATGCTGCATGAAATCCAAGATCAGGCGAGTAACGCACTTGAACTGCCGGTTGCACTTTCTGATATACATCGACGATTTGGACGATCTACTAAACTACTAACTGATAATAGATGGCTCGTTGCTTACAGTTTATGTTTTCTTGATAACAATACGACCGCTCATTTCTCTACAACATTCATTACAAAGTCATGGAAAAGTGTTTCTCGTTTTTTTGAGACTATTGTTGAGCAATTTATGCCATAATCTGGCAACCTTGCTTGATATAAAATTTCTGATATGATTACATTATCAATTTATTCAATAAATGAGCTAACAAACTATGCCTAAAGTAAACCCTGACATCGAAGCGTTCGCACGAATTAAAGTGATTGGCATTGGTGGATCCGGAGGAAATGCTGTAAATCACATGATCGACTCAAAAGTTGGTAATGTTGAATTTGTGTGTATGAATACTGATACACAAGATCTTCATAAATCAAAAGCTGATAAAAAAATCCATATTGGAAAAAACCTTACCAAAGGACTTGGTGCTGGAATGGACTCTGAAGTTGGGCGACAGTCTGCAGAAGAAACTCAGGCTGAAATTCAAGAAGTACTCAAAGGGTCAGATATGGTATTCATCGCCTGTGGTATGGGAGGTGGAACTGGAACAGGTGCTGCACCAATTGTTGCACGCACAGCAAGAGAGCAAGGAATTCTTACGGTTGCTGTTGTAACAAAACCTTTCTTTTTTGAAGGTGAACAACGAATGAATATTGCTCAACAAGGACTTGAAGAGCTTGAGAAAGAAGTTGATGCCTTGATTGTTATTCCTAACGATCGACTACTTTCAATTACCGACAAGAAAACAACATTTAAAGATGCCTTTGCAATGTGTGATGAAATCCTGCGACAAGCTGTCGAAGGTATTTCAGAGCTTATTACTACACCAGGTATTGTAAATATTGATTTTGCCGATATTCGAACAACTATGAGCAATGCTGGATCAGCATTCATGGGAATTGGGATTGCTTCAGGTGATAAACGTGGTGAAGACGCTGCTCTTGCTGCTATTAACTCACCATTGCTTGATATTGCTATTTCAGGTGCTAAAGGTGTTCTCTTTTCTATCTCTGGAGGTGACGATCTTACCATGCATGAAGTTCAAGAAGCTGCGAAAATTATTACGGAATCAATCGACAATAACGCAAAAGTTATTTTTGGAACTATTCATGACGAAAAATTAAAGAAAGGTGAAATTAAAGTTACCGTGATTGCAACAGGTTTTGATGCATCTTCACAAAATACCTCACTCTTCAAAGGTGATGACGAAGAAATGAAAGCAAGGCCAGTAAAAAGAGAAAATGATATTCCTGAAAAAATGTCAAAGAAAAAACAAGAAAGCGAAGGAAAAGTTATCGAAGAAGTGAATATGGATGATGATGATACCGACGACTGGAGCGCTGTACCAGCATTCTTGCGTAGGAAGGATAAATAAAGAAAGGAGCGATAACGACTATTCTGAATTTATGTCGGCACTATTTTTTTAAGAAACATCGTGAGCCCTAAAGGATTAATTCCAAATAGTCACAAAGTTCCTTTTGTCATTGAATATAAAAAAAACGTGCTCGGCGAAGTAAGTATATCTCTTAAGATACCGCTTGGAAGCGGTATTTTTTATTCTGCATATTCCCTTTGGGCGTATGCTATAATATTTTACATATGAAATATGAATTAATCATCATCGGGGGCGGTCCTGCAGGAACATCAGCTGCGGTATACGCTGCCCGAAAACAATTAAAAACTTTACTTATTGCCGAAGAATTTGGTGGTCAATCTGTTGTTTCAGAGACAATATATAACTGGATCGGAACACCTGAAGTTAGTGGAAGCGAATTAGCGGCAAACTTCAAAAAACATACAGAGTATTACGAAGGTAAGTATTTAAAACTAGAAACAGGTGCGCTTGTTACTGGTATTAAAAAATCTGACGACGGATTTACTATAAAAACAAACCGTGATCAAGAATATACTACTAAAACTGTACTTATCAGTAGCGGTAGTGGACGTCGAAAGATAAAAGTTCCAGGAGCTGACAAATTTGAACACAAAGGTGTTGTATATTGTGCCTCATGTGATGGCCCCTTATTCTCTGGACAAGATGTTGCCGTAATTGGTGGTGGAAATGCTGGATTTGAATCGGTAGCTCAATTAGCTCAATATTGTAAATCAGTAACCCTATTACATCGTGGTGATGATTATCGAGCTGAAAAAATTACTGTCGACAAAGTTCTTGCGCGCGAAAATGTATCTGGAATACTAAACGCAAGCACTACTGAAATCCTGGGAGATAAATTTGTATCAGGATTAAAATACAACGACAAGGACGGTATCGAACAACAGTTAGATGTAACAGGAGTCTTTGTTGAAATTGGGCAAATTCCAAATACAGGATTTGCTGAAGAAGTAGTTGAATTTGATGATTTGAAACGAATTAAAATTGACCCATGGACACAACGAAGCTCAACAGATGGTATTTGGGCAGCTGGAGATTGTTCAAACGTAAAATATCATCAAAACAATATTGCAGCTGGTGATGCTGTGCGAGCACTGGAAGATATTTACAATTACCTTTACGCATAATACATGAAAAAAATGTACAAGAGAATTTTATATGCTTTTTTAATATTTCTTGTATTACTATTTTCTTTCGTTACCTACTTTAACAGATCACCCAACAGAGATATTCCCAAAGGAAACGTGGTCGTATCACCTGCTACAGGTGATGTAATTCGTATTGAAAAAGCAGATGCGAACACTATTTCTTTTCTCAAGAAAGGGACTGGAAATAGTCTTACGGTTAATGGTATGGAGCCACCATACAATATCATTGTAATAGAAATGGATCCGACAGATGTTCATGTTCAGCGCTCACCCATACAAGGAGAAGTTATATATCAAGAGCATTTTGCTGGCAGACATCAAAATGCTCTCTGGTCACCAGATGTAACTGAGCTAGCAAACGAAAATGAGAAAAATATTATTGTTATGCAAAATCAAGACATATCTGTTGGTGTAATCCAAGTCGCTGGAATCATGGCTCGACGAATTGTAAGTTTTGTATCTCCTACTGATAATCTTGAAAAAGGAGAAATATATGGCAAAATAAAACTTGGATCACAGGTCGTGGTTATACTTCCCGAGAGTTTAACTCTGAAAGTATCTTTAGGGGACGCTCTTGTCGACGGTGAAAGTGTTTTAGCTACGTATGAGAAATAATAATCATCGTATGTATAGCTGTCACTTTCTCAGGGCTCAACCATTTCTTCTTTTCATTCTTTTATTAATAACTTTTCCTCAGTTAGTTTTAGGTCAAGAGATAACAGTTACTATCGCCCAAGAAACCCCTCCAGAAATTGAACAACTGATACGTCAAAAATTTATCCTGAACCCAGTCATGATTACGATTGCCAAATGTGAATCAGGATTTCGACAATTTACGGACAGTGGTAATGTTTTGCGTGCCTCAGGAAGATATATTGGTATATTTCAGATTGATGAAATTATTCATGCCTCTACTGCAGAAAATCTTGGCTTTGATATTTATACAACCATAGGAAATATTGGGTATGCTTCATATATTTATGACAATGAAGGTAGTAATCCATGGCGTAATTGTGCAAAAAAACATATTTCATCGGTAACCACTACTACTGAGAACCTTCTTGGTAGTGGTCGATGTCCAGCAAGTCTTATGGTATCTGAAAAGCTGAAGCTTTCTGATCGTGATAATCAAGGTGGTACTAATCAAGTAGCCTTACTGCAAGGACATATTAACCGTATTCTTGCTAGTAAGTATCAGCAACCAGCTGGACCTAAAGACGGAATTTTTGGACCATTAACAAAAAAAGGTGTCGAACGCCTTCAAAAGGCTTTAAACGAAACTATTGAACTTGAAAAACTATTGATCATTGACGGAATCGTCGGACCTTTTACTCGAGAAGCAATTAATAATTCTTGTGGAACATTTTAGTATATAAAAGTCTCAAGAAAAAATAGAAAATCTATTCAAAATATAAAGAGTGATCTCACAGGGAATCACGCGACATTTATTTATATAGTCACTACGTTCGTTATAAATATAACTTTCGAATATAAACTTCGATTCACATACATAATAATCAATGTAATAAAAAACACCCACATACAAGATATGAATGTTTTTTATTATGTGAGCCTTCTCGAGCTCGAACCAAGTGAATTCATTATAAGGTAAGCTTATTTAGCTAATCTTATAATATAGCAAACGACCCTTCTCGAGCGCTATATTTTTTTTCAAAAAGTGACAAATGTTACAGTACTTTGAGTATTTAATGTTACAACACTATGTAACATTAATCGCCAGTTTGTACTTTCTAGGCTTGATTTGATGAACTTCTTGAGCTTTTGATTACTATCATACGTATCAGTATTAGGGCATTTAACACTACTGGCTCCCCCTATTGGACGACTTATTTTACTTATAAGTGTCAATGAATGATAAAAAGAGAAGTACTCTTGTGGTGCGAGCTAACTTACCACCATAATAACCTTCGATGTTTTCACCATACTCTGTTATTAATAAATCAGAATTTTACCTGCATGTTGTGGGTATCTTTCTGCTAGTTTAATTTTTTCTTCTGAGGTGAGGTGATTAAGGTAAAAATCACCTTCCACCCTCTCTGGAAGTTTTAGACCTTCTGCAGAGGTGAGGCCACTAAGGGAAAGATATCCTCCAATATGTTCTGGAAGTGTGAGACCTTCTGCTGAGGTGAGACCATCAAGGTCAAGATAGCCTCCAATACTTTTTGGAAGTATCAGGCCTTCTGCTGATTTGAGGCTATGAAGGTCAAGATAGCCTCCAATACTTTTTGGAAGTACTAGTCCAACGGCAGAGGTGAGGCCTCTAAGGTTAAGATCTCCTCCAATACTTTCTGGAAGTGTCAGACCAACGGATGAGGTGAGGCCACTAAGGTTAAGATCTCCTCCAATACTTTCTGGAAGTACTAGTCCAACGGCAGAGGTGAGGCCATTAAGGGTAAGACCTTCTCCAATACTTTTTGGAAGTACTAGTCCAACGGCAGAGGTGAGGCCATAAAGGTAAAGATCTCCTCCAATACTTTCTGGAAGTGTCAGACCAACGGATGAGGTGAGGCCACTAAGGTTAAGATCTCCTCCAATACTTTCTGGAAGTATCAAGCCTTCTGCTGTGGTGAGGCTATAAAGGTCAAGATAGCCTCCAATACTTTTTGGAAGTACTAGTCCAACGGCAGAGGTGAGGCCATTAAGGGTAAGACCTTCTCCAATACTTTTTGGAAGTACTAGTCCAACGGCAGAGGTGAGGCCATAAAGGTAAAGATCTCCTCCAATACTTTCTGGAAGTGTCAGACCAACGGATGAGCTGAGGCCATGAAGGTAAAGACCTCCTCCAATACTTTCTGGAAGTGTCAGACCAACGGATGAGCTGAGGCCATTAAGGGAAAGATCTCCTCCAATACTCTCTGGAAGTGTCAGACCAACGGCAGAGGTGAGGCCATTAAGGGAAAGATCTCCTCCAATACTCTCTGGAAGTGTCAGACCAACGGCAGAGGTGAGGTTACTAAGGTTAAGATCTCCATAATGGTATTTAATACCTCCACTCAAAGCTTCTTCTTGTGTAAGAGAAATCTCTTCTGGACTACATCCAATAACCAATGAAAGATCTGCTCTTTTGTCTCTCCCTTCAAGTAACTCTTCTATCCTTGGATCATCCTCATACCCAAAACCTTCAATCTTTGAATCAATTTGATATAAGAAACGTAAATCATCTTCAGTTAATTCTTCACCTTTTTCATTTCTTTCTTCAATCTCAGTCATCCTCTTCATATTTTCACTCTTCTTTTTGTATTTTTCTGCTTCATTTCCAAAATCAGATAGTTTTTCATCTAATACAGGGGTGATGTATGGGTCTAGGTTTTGATTAGGTGCGATACCTCTTGGATCTTCGGCGATTTCGTCTCCTTCCATTCGAATAGCTAGTCTAGGTATTTTTGCTTCACCCGTATTGTTAAGTGAGTAATATATATAGAAATCACCACCTTGTAATTGTGATCTTGCCGTATCAGGATTGGCAGTACACCATTCTAGTGGGTACCCATCTAAAGATGCAACAAGCTCGTCAGGTGATGACCCTTGATTGTATTTAATCCACTCACCTCTTGTTTCTTTCAATCCTTCTTTTGAATATTCAGGAAGTTCAATGAGGAATTGTGTGTAAAGTTTAGAAAAACTTTCAGTGTTAAGAAGTTTTTTGTATTCTTCTTCTTTAAGTTTGGCGCTTGTGTTTTCAAACTCCTCTTTTGAAACTTTAGATTTAATTGCCGTAAGTGTATTACGTAATGCAAGAGGATTAAGTGGTGCAAATGGAGCTACGGTATCTTTTGTTCGTTTTTTGAATGCCGCTGTTTCTTTTTGATTTTCTTCGTCTTGTTGTTTTTCAAACTTTCCCATCTTGAGCATGCTTTTAAAAGCCCAATATTTTGCCCATGTAGGTATGTCACTTGAGTCAGGAGATGAAAGATAGGTAACCCATCTGTCTAGACTATGCTTTTGATCGTTGATGATTTGATTAGCTTTCGCTTCTTTGAATGACTCTGTGATTTCAACGTTACCATGACCACCTTGTCGTGCAATTCGTTGTTCTAAAAGAAATGTAGACTCTGGTATGTTTTCTGATTTGATTACGTGTTCTTTGTGATAGTAGTTTTTGATTCTTTCAAGAACTTCTGGTTTGTCTTGATGACTCATGTGAGTCTTTTCAATCACCTTTAACCAAGCTGATATTTTGTCAGCTGGTTGTTTGTTTGAACTTTCTGCAGTGTTTGCATGTTCAACGTGTGAAGAGGTGTATAGGTCTTTGTCTTTTTTATGTAGAAATTGTTCTCCTGGGTTTTCCATGGTTGTAGTATATCAAACACTTTAAATCTTGTCTTGTTTATTTGAAAAATCCTTATTTAATAGTTTTTTGAAAGGATAAACTCTATTGTTTTAGTAAAATAATTTAGCTCAAATATCATATTTTTTTGTTAACAGTCTTGGTATATTTATTCTTAATAGCCTCTGCTTGATCTTGTGGTTTTGTGACCCTTCTAGAGCACTATTCGTTACTAGTTTTTAGAATTTTAAATGTTTCTCTCTTCTTATTCTGTATACATTCCTCTAATTTGTTTAATAGATCAACAATAATCTGGTCATCTACACAATAAGTCACTATATCTCTATTCTTTGCGAATGAGCCATATCGTATAGCCTCAACATCTTTTATTAAAATTTCTTTACCATCTGTTTTAGTAATCCTATACTCCCAAACATTTCCATTTTTAAATTCAGTGATATCCTTAATGTCTAAGTAATTTAAGAGTTCAGGAAATTGCTTATATAAACTAGCTAAGTGGTGGTTATATTCTTTCATCACTTTTGAGATTTCATCTCTGATATCTTTCTCTGAAATATTCTCATCATCTTTATATTTTATACAAATATTATATCCAAGTAAGGTCTTTGGAAATAATTCAAAAGCTAGCGAAGAAAGCAGGTGAAAAGATGGCGTGCAAGAGCTAAAGTCATTGTTTTTTAAAACAAGAGCATCGTTCTTATATTTTCTTGCTGTAGATTCAAAGAAACCCAAATCGGCACAAAAGACTAAGTATGATTTTGTATAATCTTTATTCATAATAATGCTTCTCGAGCGCTCGAACTAGCGCACGTTATGGTGATCTCTCGAAGAGTCGAATCCCTCTCGAGCGCTTGAACCCGTGCTCGAGAGGGGTAGTTTTGATATAATCAATTCATGGAAATAAATGATTTCAAAACAGTCGTTCGGTCTGCATGGTCAAAAGACACTTGCTATAAGGCATGGCAGAAGGAATGGTCCGAAGTATACCCTTCAAAAGGACAGTGTTATGTGACAGCAAAACTTTTTCAAGGATTATTTGGTGGAATTTTAGTAAAAGTTAAAGATTCAAATAATTTTTCTCATTACTACAATTCATTAAATGATGTCGAATATGATTTTACAAAAGAACAATACCCTCTAAATGAAAAATTTACCAACAAGGAAACTATTACCGAAGGTGAAAAAAATGTAAGATTAGATTTGTTAAAATTAAATTTCTTTAAAGAGGTATTTAAATTAGAAAATTTTCCAATAATTTACGAGTGGTACGATAAACCAAATACTGAATATCCTGAACATCAACATGAAGGAAAAGTATCACTTTATGTTCTTGATGGGTCTGTAGCATTTACTGGTGGTATTAATGAAACAGTATCACAATATCAAAGACTTGATGTTCCTGTTGGGGTTAAACACACGGCATTAGTTGGATCTGAGGGATGTAGATATATAGTTGGTCAAGAAATAGAAAATGATGCGTAAACTAAAAGAACGCTGGTGCAGGCGCTCTTTTAGTTTGGTTCGATTTTGAATCTAAGGGTCAATTTAGGGTTTTCTAAAACCCTTATAAATCAACCCTTCTCGAGCGCTCGAACTAGCGCACGTTATGGTGATCTCACGGGGAATCGAACCCCGATTTCCAGGATGAAAACCTGATGTCCTAACCGTTAGACGATGAGACCAAAAAATACGTATATAAAAGCCTTACTAGATAGGAATTTACAACAAAAGAAATATACCATGTTTAATAAATTTTGCAAAAGAAGATGCTCCCTTTCTAGAGAGCATCTTACTTAAATAGTATACAGATTATGCAGTTGCGGATGACTTTTCTTTTTCTACAACCTCTTCGGTCGATGCGAAATCAGTAATGGATTCACCGTTGTGTAAATTGTGTATTACTCCTGCTATCATTTTTTTAACAGAAAGAACTTTAGCACCTTTAACTTCACCTAATTCATTAGGTATGATACACGTGTCGGTTCCAATGATACGTTTAAATACACCCTTATCAAAGTTTTCTTTCCAGTTACGCGTCAATATCAGATGCACTGTAACAGCGTCTACACTTAACGCTCCTTGCTTGAGCATTATCTCACCTGCATCTGTCGTGGTTCCACCTGAATCAATCATGTCATCAATTAATAATGCATGATAACCCTTAATGTCTCCAACAACTTCTAGAGGTTCTGATTTGCCATCTTCTGATCGCCCTTTTGTCAAGATTACAATACCTGCTGCGCCTAAAGCGTCTGCGTATTTCTGCGCAGTATTTGCTGCATTCGTATCTGGCGCAACAACTTTTACCTTTGACCAATCAAACTTAAATTCACGCTTGATATGTTTGGTTAAAAAACCATGCATTTGAATATTCTTAATGAATAGAGGATCTGCAGCGACAGATGCTGGGTTGTGAATTCCAAAGGTTGCAACGTAGTCAGCCTGAGAAGCCTTCATCATATCAACAAATAATGAGAATCCAACAATTTCTCGATCCTCTTTTTCCTTGTCTTGTCGCGCGTATGGCATTTGTGGGAAAATGATTGAAACTTTTTTTGCACGTCCCTGTTTTAAAGAATATGCAAGTTGCATTGTCTCAAAAATATCGTTCGAACGATGTGCTTCGTCTTTACGGCATCGAGCTACAATATATACATGAGCACCAGCAACACTATGACTCTGGTATTTCTTGAAATCTCCATCAGAGAACATACGATACTTGGCTGAACCAAGAATTACATGTCGTTTTTCAGAAGGATGATTTTCTTGTAACTTTGTTTCAAGTTGAGCAGCAATGCTTTGCGCGTACGGAATATCATGTTTAAGTCCAAAAACTATCAGCTTATGTGGGTTGAGGTACTTTTTATCTCCAGCCATTTTCTGTATAGATTAATTAATGAAAAAGTTTATATTTCATTCAAAAAATACCATACTTTAAGTACTGTTGTAAAGAGCCGTGCTTTCATGTAATTTATTCAAAAACAAGATCAAATAAAAAGACCCACTACCTATAGTGGGGTGGGTCTTTATAATCTATCTCTTCTCCTTCAGAAATAATCGGATGTCTGAGTGCAGCTTGAAATGCTTCACTATCAAGAAAACTCCAGACTGGTAAGAAATCACAACTCTCTATTAAAATATGAGCTTGAGAATCACCGTATTGATTATCATCATCAGTATAAATCATATATTCAAAAATAAATTGATATACACCATAACGTGAATAAAGGGGGCTACCAGTATATTTTTCAACTTTATCTTTCAAGATAGAGAGAGCTTCCTGATTTTGAACAATACAATTTACATTCAAATGATTAACATTCAGAGCTAGTATTGTAGACTTTGTAACCTTGTCTATAGTCTCTTCACTTACAAAAAATATGCAACATTTGTACTCTGGATCATGCGTAAATAAATTTATAACACTCTCTATACTATCTTGTATGTAATCTTCCTTTTTTATATCATCAAAAAAATAACACTGCCAGATCATATTTTTTTGGAAACATAAAGCACCAACAAAAGCTCGTGCTAAGAAAACATTAAAGCTTACCTTTAGACTTCCTGTTTCTTCGATAAATGATTGACTTACTTTTTCTGCAGATATTATATGGATACCTGCATATTTATCTAGCGGATTTTTCATATCTATTTGATTTTATAAGGTTTTCCTTTAGACTACACCTACAATATGAAAAAATCAAATCTAACAATCCTCTCTATTGAAACCAGTTGTGATGAAACATCAACTGCTGTTTTAAAAATATCCGGAGAATTTCCCAATTCAGAATGTATAGTTCGCAGTCATATTGTTGCATCCCAAGCTGCTCTTCATGCACAATACGGTGGAGTATATCCTGATCTTGCAATAACAGAACATCGAAAAAATCTTCCCATCCTATTAGAGAAATCATTGAAAGAGTCGAACCTGTTTGAAGAAAAAAAACCTTCTAACATTTTCAAGAGTACTAGAATGATTATAGTAAAGTGGAGATTAAAAAAATTAATGTTCCGAGAGCCTGCCGTATTTGAAAATACTTGGAAAATTATATCAACTATTAAAAAGCCAAAGATTGATCACATTGCTGTGACATACGGACCTGGAATCACTCCTGCATTATGGACTGGACTTAATCTGGCAAAAGCCCTTTCTATAGCATGGAATATCCCTCTTATACCAACGAACCACATGAAAGGTCATATTTGGTCAATATTCGCCACAGGAAGCAATTTTAAGCTCTACAAACCAGAGTTTCCTTTGCTAGTACTACTTGTTTCCGGTGGTCATACTCAAATTGTTCTTGTAAGAGATTTTGATCAATATAAACTCCTAGGAGAAAGTCGAGATGATGCCGTTGGTGAAGTTTTCGACAAAGCTGCTCGAGCTCTTGGTATGGATTATCCAGGTGGACCAAAAATTGAAGCTTTGGCAAGAACATTTCAAAAATCTTGTCATTCTGAACTTGTTTCAGAATCTCAGAAGACCCTGAAACAAGTTCAGGGAGACAACCAGCATATAAAACTACCTCGCCCCATGATAAAGACTGACGATTACGAGATGTCATTTTCTGGATTAAAAACTGCAGTAAAAATTTTAGCTGCAAAAAGTAACACTGACCAATTCCCTGCTATTGCAGATGAATTTCAAAAAGCAGTGACTGATGTTCTTATAAAAAAAACATCTCGAGCTATTGAAGAGTTTAATCCGTCACAGCTCATTATCGCTGGCGGCGTATCTGCAAATAAATATATTAGAGAAGAATTTAAAAAATTAGAAAATAATTACAATATTAAAATAATACTACCGCCACGTGAACTTACAGGAGATAATGCATTAATGATAGCTGTAGCTGGATATATTAAATTGATGACACAAAAGAAAAGCCTGAATCGAAATTTAAATTCGATTCAGGCTCAAGCTCGTTTACCTTATTAGGTACATTTTCATGCTGTATAAATTAATTCAGGACTCTCTTTTGAGAATCTTGACAAAATTTGCAGCTCTGGCTTTTGACCGCTAGAAGTTTGATCTATGGTTCCAGCAATACGCACTTCTATGCCAAATTGTTCAGCATAACGAGTAACACAGTCTTGCTGTCCATGAGGTACCACTAAAAGTACGCCTTGTCCGCCATTCCATGTGTGATAAACCTCTTCATCAGAAATCTTGCGCACATCTTTTGCCCAACTCATAACCTCTGGTGGAACAAAAAGATTAGACAGGTAAGCAGAATGGCCTGAAGGAAACAAAATGTCTTCTCCAAATTTTCCTACAATACCACCGCCTGTTACGTGTGCGATAGCCTTTACTGGAATGCGTTCAGAAATCTCATCCGGATACCAACCATTCAAAGCTGCAAGAAATTTATCATACAACTTTGACGGCTCTGCTGCCATTTGAATATATCTCTGTGCTTCTGATTTGTTCATCCAGTCTGGACCAAAAGCTATAGCTAATGCTTTTCTCACAGAAGAAATTCCGTTTGAACGAAAACCATATTCTTTAAGCGCAATAACTACATCACCTGGTTCAATATTTCCAGTAATCAACCGATCTGGATGATATACACCAAATGCAACACCAGCTATGTTGAACTTATTAACAGCATTTTGATTTTCACTACCAACACATGCGCCAAGTTCAGCGGTCTCACCTTTCCAGGCAACTATACCTTGTTCATTAGCAAGTTCGACTAATCCATCAAACATACTTTTGAAATTCTTAAATGTAACAGTATCTTGATCTTCACCAAGTGTTGATACATCTAGTACGCTACTAAAAATTACAGGCAAACCACCTGCACGTGTTATATCACCGTTGCACATTGCCATTACATCTTGATAAGAATTCTTATGACTTTCGGCTGCGTCAATTATTACAACCTTAGTCCCAACGCCATCAAGAGCAAGATCGAAAAATGATCCGTCTGGCAGGTTAGTAGGCCGAAAGCCTCGTAGTCCACGAAAGTGTTTACTCATATCTACAATTTCGATGAATGGTGAATTTTTGTAAGTATTTTTGCAAACACTAAAAGCGTAACTGCTGATTTGATCTCCTAATTCAACATCTACACCATCATTTTTATACGTCTCTGAAGAGTTCATTGTAAAAGTATTTGTTTATAATTCATTTATCAAATACAGACTACCTTTTTAAAAACAACGTGTCAATTTTTGTGAAAAGCCATATAACATGGTATTATTTTTCCATATATGAGCAATATTCCAGAGAAATTTACTCGGGCCTACGACCCGAAATCAACAGAAGAATCTATCTACAAACTGTGGGAAGATTCAGGTTATTTTAATCCCGATAAATGTTGTGATGATGGAATATGTGATGCTAAGGGTGAGACATTCTCTATGGTGCTTCCTCCTCCAAATGTAACAGGTCAATTACATGTTGGTCATGCCGCTATGCTTACTATCGAAGACATCATGGTTCGTTTTGCACGTATGCAAGGAAAACGAACATTATGGATTCCTGGAACTGACCATGCTGCTATTGCTACACAATCAAAAGTTGAAAAACTACTTTCAAAGAAAAAGATACGTCGACAAGACCTTGGTCGTGATGCTTTTATTGATGAGGTAAATAAATTTGCACAAGAATCACAGTCGACTATTCTAAAGCAGGTGCGCCGTATGGGAGCATCGGTTGATTGGTCGCGACTTTCTTTTACTTTGGATGACACACGTGAAAAAGCGGTACATACCGCTTTTAAAGAAATGTATGATGCAGGATTACTTTATCGCGAACACCGTATTGTTAACTGGGACCCAAAAGGTCAGACAGTAATATCGGATGATGAAGTTGTACATGAAGAGCGTAAAGCAAAAATGTACACGTTTAAATATTCAGCTGATTTCCCTATCACCATTGCAACGACACGACCAGAAACAAAACTTGGCGATACTGGTGTAGCAGTTCATCCGGATGATAAGCGATATACGGAATATGTTGGAAAAGATTTTACTTTTAATTTTGCCGGCGAGGAAGTAACTGTACGGGTTGTAGCAGATGATGCTGTTGATCCAGAGTTTGGAACAGGTGCTGTTGGTGTTACACCAGCACACAGTATGACCGACTGGGAGATCGCAAAACGTCACGACTTACCTGTAAAATCAATCATTGATGAATATGCCAAACTAACAGTTGGTATGGAAGGTGTTATTGGCACAAAGACTGGCGTAGCACGTGAAGCGGTTGTTGCATGGCTTCGAGAAAATGACTTGCTCATAGACGAAAAAGAAATAGATCAAAACGTATCTACCGCTGAACGAACAGGTGCAGTTATTGAGCCATTACCAAAACTACAGTGGTGGATTGATACAGAGAAAACTTTTAATTTTAAAACTGATAAAATTAATGGCATAGAAAAAGGGCAAGAAGTCACTCTAAAAGAAGTGATGCTGCATGTTGTAAAAAACGGTCAGATTAAAATATTGCCAGAACGATTTGAGCGCGTGTACTATAATTGGATTGAGAACCTGCGGCCTTGGAATATTTCACGGCAAATTTGGTACGGCCATCGCATGCCCGTATGGTATGACAAAGATGACAATGTACATTTACCTTGCGAACAAAAGTTTTTATTTATGCGCCATGGAGAAACTGAGCATAATGCATCTGGAATTATTCAAGGTTCACACAATTCACCTCTTAATGAAAAAGGATACCAGCAAGCTCAAGGAACCGCTAAGCGGTTAAAGGATTCTGGTATTTCAAAAATTATTTCTTCTGACCTAGGCCGTGCACAAGAAACTGCAGAAATTGTTGCACGAGAATTAGGTTTAGATATTGAGTACTGGTCAGAATTACGTGAAGCTGACGCAGGTGAAATTACTGGACAAAAAACAGACGGTCGACCATTTTTAGAACGGATGATTGAAGCAAAGACAGGAGAAACCCTAGATGAATTGGTTATACGTTCTGAAATTGTCATAACTAAACTTAAAGAGCTACAAAACTGCAATGGAACAGTTCTTGTTATTGGGCACAATACTTTTACTTCTATTCTTTTTTCTCACTGGCACGGAATTCCAAAAGAGCATTTCGTAACAAAACGAAAGCAGTGGACTATGAAGAATGCTGAAACTGAACAGTTAACCATGATTACACCGCCGTCAGCAGAAGGCTTGAAACAAGATGAGGACACACTTGATACATGGTTTTCTTCTGGACTTTGGACATTCTCAACTATGGGGTGGCCAGATAGCGGGCATGATATTAAAGAGTTTCATCCTACGACTGTGCTTGAGACCGGGTACGATATTATTTTCTTCTGGGTAGCACGCATGATCTTGATGAGTACATTCCTCTTGGGAGATATTCCATTTGAGAATGTATATCTCCATGGAATGGTTCGTGACGAGAAAGGGCGTAAAATTTCAAAATCACTTGGTAATAATATTGACCCTATTGAACTTATTGAAAAATATGGAGCCGATGCATTACGTATGGCGACAATTATTGGTACTGCACCTGGGCAAGATACAAAACTTGGTGAAGACAAAACAAAGGCCTATAAGAAATTCGGAAATAAGTTATGGAACATTACTCGATTTATTCTCGAAAATACTGGCGATGTAAAATATGACAAGGATTTCTCTGACTGGTCAGAAATTGATGCCAAACTATTAGAAGAACAAACAACACTTGTAAATCAAATTACAAAGGAGATTTCAGAATATAAATATTATCTCGTTGGAGAAAAACTTTATCATTATGCATGGCATAATTTAGCTGATGTTATTTTAGAAGAATCAAAAACTTTATTTGAGAGTAATGACCCAGCTGCGATCTCACGAAAACAGTTCCTATTACATACATTACGAACGGTTATAATTACTCTCCACCCATTCATGCCATACATCACAGAAGAAATTTGGCAGTCACTTGAACACACTGATAGTAAACCTTTAATGGTACAACCATGGCCCACAACATAAACGTAATGCTATACTAGTCATATGATTTTTGGTCTCGAATTTAAGACTCTTCTAGCTGCTGCTCTTGGTGGTATTTTACCTACTATTTTATGGTTAAAATTTTGGTGGCATGATGATAAGCATAATCATGGTCACGGTATTTTAATTCTTACCTTTGTGGCTGGAATGGTTTCAGTGATGATTGCACTTCCTCTTGAACAACTTGTTGCAGGGCTACTTTACAACACAACACATGTTGTGATTGCCGCTGCAAGTATTGAAGAAATTCTAAAATTCTTAATTGTTGCATTAATATCTTTCTCGGCATTTTGCATTAAAGGTCCAACTGACTATGCACGATTCCTCATTACCGGAGCTCTTGGTTTTGCAGCGCTTGAAAATACCTTATTTTTAATCGAACCAATAACTCATCAAGGAGCTGCTCTTTCTATTCTGACGGGAAATTTACGCTTTGTTGGAGCTACTGTTCTTCACACTGTTGCAAGTGCATCAATTGGTGTTGTTATTGGTCTAGCATTCTATAAAAGTCATTTTAGTAAAATTATACACATGCTTGTAGGATTACTCACAGCTATTACATTGCACACAATCTTTAATTTCTTTATAATGAAAGGTACAACAGAAAGTATCGTAACCATTCTTGCGTTACTATGGGTTTCTGCAATACTTCTTCTTGTTATTTTTGAAAAACTAAAGCAAATTAACAAGCACAAAAAGTATCTTACTAATTTAAAACAAGATCATTATGTCTAAGAAGAAAAGTTTTTTTGAACGTCTGACCGGAAGCATTCGTATGGAATCGAATGACGATTTAATGTATGACCAAGATGATCCTGCGCTGGAAGACATAGAAGATGATGTTATGGTACCTAACGAAGAGGGTGAACTTGCTGTAGATCTGTACGAAACAAACGACGTTGTCGTAGTACAGGCAATGACTGCTGGAACACGAAAGAACGATCTAGATATTATGATTACACGTGAGTCAATTACTATTCGCGGAGAACGACACAGTGACGCTCGAGTACATGATGATAGTTATGTGACTCAAGAGTTATATTGGGGTGCATTCTCTCGAACTATTCAACTACCAGATGAAATCGAAGTCGAAGAAGCTATGGCAAAAGAAGAGCATGGATTACTGACGATTCGTTTACCAAAGATTGATAAATACAGACAAGCTAAATTAAAAGTAGAATAAAACAAAAACCGCCACTGGCGGTTTTTGTTATGTGCCTGAGGGCAGACTCGGGGTCAAGTTTCTAAATTTATTTCCTCACAAGTTCGTCACTCATTAAGAACTTCCTCCCCGGACTCAGTCTACAATTTTTCTATGAAAAATTGGCTTCGCGGCCTCCGTCTTTCGACTCAGCGTCAGATCAGTACAACATAAAAACCACCATGCGGTGCATGATGGTTCTATGTTGTATGTGCCTGAGGGCAGACTCGAACTGCCGACACCTGGTTCTTCAAACCAGTGCTCTAACCAACTGAGCTACTCAGGCATAAGTGACAACCTTTACATACTAGCAAAATTTCAGCTAGAATCAAGGGATTACTCGTCTTTGCTTTTAAAGAAGTCAGAGATAGAATCCTTCGTGTCTTGAACCTCTACTAGAGAAGTCATTACACTGTCGTATGCTTGATTCAAATTTTCTACAAATGGTTGCACGACGTAATATGCACCAAGTGAAACTGCAATAATAACCGCCCACTTTAACATTGAGCCCCACCACGCACGTCGTTGCACTGATCGAATTTGTTCAAGCATTTTGTGATTCTCATCAACTGTTCGTTTTAATTGTTCAAACTTTTTTTCATTAATTTCCATAGGGATATTTTAACATAATTATGTGCCATCACCAGGACTCGGTCACGAGTTACTAATTCAGATCCTCGCATACTCGAATCATTCATACGTACTCTCAACCCCGACTCGGCAACAGTTCTACGAACTGGCTTCGCAGCCTCCGTCTTTCGAGACCTGTAATGATCAGTATAATACAAAATCCTAGACGCTGCGCATCTAGGATTTGTATTATATGTGCCATCACCAGGACTCGAACCTAGAGCCGCTCCTTAGGAGGGAGCTGTTTTATCCGGTTAAACTATGACGGCAAAATAAAAACACTATTTCTAGTGCTCTTAGTATACATACTTGAAGTTAATTTGAAAATTACAGACCAAGTTCTCCCTTTAGTTTCCCTTCGTTAAAACCAATAGTCATGTCGTCCCCTATGAAGATTACAGGAACTCCCATTTGACCACTTTTATCAACCATCTCTGAACGCTTGTCTGCATCTTCTGCTACGTTGTATTCTGTATATTCAACATTGTTTGCTTTAAAGAATTCTTTTGCCATATTACAGTAATGACAGGTTGGTGTTGAGTAAATAAGTACTTGTTTATTCATAAATATATTACATTAATTCTAATAAGATATAGCTATTGTAACATAGCTCCTTATTATTTTAGTGGAAAAGTTCAGAAAGCCAACTTTTCTCTTTAGTGTCTATATTGTCAGGTTCATTTTCAATAATAACAATCTGCTCCTCCCCTTCTTCGACAACATGATACTGGTCCCGGAGCTCTTCTTCCACACCTCGCTCAGTTGAAAGTTTTTCTAATTTAACTTCTAAATCATCATATTTAGTTTCAAGCTCAGAGAGTTCTTCTGCCAATTTTTCTCGAGCTTGATATGTTTGCTTATTCTTACTGTACATCTTTATTGCTCCAATCAAAAAAAATATCAACATGATAAACGTAATTGGTACTATCCAAATATTTTCAAGTAGTGAATCGTGTTTATCCTGTCTTCTCATAAAAACTATGATATCATACAGACATGAATATATTTGACCCAAAAAATCAAAAACGTGTAAAAGTAATCATGGGAGTTGTGGCCGTAATCGTCATCCTTGGAATGGTATTACTTTACATGCCATTTATCTAAGTTAAGACTTATTTACTACGCATCATTTTTAAGAAGACATCATGAGGGATATTAATTTTTCCTCGAGATTGCATTTTCTTTTTCCCTTTCTTCTGCTTTTCACGGAGCTTCATTTTTCGTGTGATATCACCTCCATATAAATGTCCTGTAACATCTTTACGAAAAGCTTTAATAGTTTTTGAAGCTAAAATACGTCCCAATGCTTGTCCTTGGACTTTCATTTCAAACTGTTGTCGTGGCATAATTTCATGTAGTCGATCTACAGCTTTTTCTGCATCTTCTTGTACTCTTGATCGAGATACGACGCGCGTGAAAGCCGGAATGGGTTCACCTCCTACCATCATATCAAGTCGTACTACATCAGCTGGTTTCTCTTCAGTCATTTCATATGACATAGATGCATAGCCTGATGATGCACTTTTTAGATTATCAAAAAAGTTTCGCATCATTTCACGTAACGGCATATCAATGTGAAGTGATACGCGATCACCAAGATTTTCAGTCTCAACAACTGTTGCTTCATGATCAAACAGTAATTGCATAATAGAGCTAAGATAATCATGCGGTGCAATAATATTTGCACGTGCCCAAGGTTCGATGACGTTTTTTACTGAACCATGATCTGGAAATAGATGTGGTGAATAAATCACCTCTTCTTCTCCATTATTTTTGATAACCTTGTAGGTGATACTTGGCATAGTTACTACTAATTCCAAGCGGTGTTCACGGCGCAGTCGCTCAGTAACAATTTCAAGATGAAGCATTCCCAAAAATCCACAACGAAAACCTCGTCCTAATGCACCAGATGATTCTTCTTCGTATGTAAGCGACGAGTCAGTTAATTTCAACTTTCCAAGTGCATCTTTCAACACATCAAAACCGTCTTGACTTTCAGGATAGACAGATGCCCAGACTACTGGTCTTGGTTCCATATATCCTGGAAATGCGGGAAGCTGTTTTTTTAATTGAGTTACAGTATCTCCAACACTTGCGATACCAGGTCTTTTTATACCGGTTACAATATATCCAATCTCTCCTGCTACTAGCTTATCTTTCTTTACCGGTGTTGGTGAAAATGTTCCAATCTCAAGCGCAAAGAATTTTTCTTTTGAGGCCGAAAAAACGAGCTGATCTCCTTTCTTGACCTCGCCGTCAAATACACGTATATATACGATGATTCCTTGGTGGTTTGAATATTGAAAATCAAAAACAATTGACCTCATACTGTCAGTTGGTTCAGGAAGTGCAATTTTAGGAGCAGGCACACGTTTAATCACTTCGTCTAATAGATCTAATACACCTTCTCCTGTTTTTCCAGAAGATTCAAGAATATCGTCTGGATCAATATCAAGTAATGTTGCTAATTCAATTTTTATATCTTCAACTCGAGATAATGGCGAATCAACCTTAGATAACACAGGAATGATCACAAGCCCTTTCTGACGCGCCATATCCAGTGTGGTAAAAGTCTGTGCCTGTACACCCTGCGTCGCGTCTACGAGCAGAATAGAGCCTTCTACAGCTGTTAGGGCACGTGATACTTCGTATGAAAAGTCGATGTGCCCTGGTGTATCAATAAGGTTCAAAACATGGTCTTTGTAGTCCATTCGAACAGGTTGCATTTTGATCGTAATTCCACGCTCTCGCTCTAACTCCATAGAGTCTAAAATCTGATCTTGCATATCTCGCTTATCTACCGTACCAGTAAGTTCAAGCATGCGGTCTGCGAGCGTTGATTTACCATGGTCGATATGGGCAATAATTGAGAAATTTCGTATGTTTTGCATATCACGCATATTAACAGAAAAATGAAATATAGGGTATACCCTATATTAAAGCCTTGCATTAGGTCACTCTCGTGGAGGTGTGGCAATATTATGCTGATTAGAAAAACTACCTGTAGGTAAAAAAGTAAAAAAAGTAATTCTTGTTGCTACTAACTCAGTACGCTCAGAAAAAATAAACAAAATAGAAAACAACAAAGGTTCTTACTCTTTGGACAGTTATGACTTTGAAAAAATAAAACAGCATTGCACTGATTTTGTAGTATTCCATTCAATAGATGATCATCGAGCACCTTTTGAAGCAGGAGAAGAAAATACAAAAGGACTTGATGATACATTTCATCAGTTTGAAGGTAAGAGACACTTTGGCGTAGCGTCAGGACCGCTCCCTGAGCTTGTAAAAGAGGTGCTATAGGTCAGCCTGATGTTCTTGAATCACCGCAGATTTCCAGAATTTTGATTTGATAGCTTTACTAAGTTCAGCTAATTGCTCGTTATTCATAAGTTTCAAAATTATAATCAAGACACTAATACCTAAAATTCCAGATAGGAACCCTTGCAAGAAAATTCCCCAAAATGTATCAATGTTAAAAATATTTCCAAACACCACAAGAGCCTCATACGCGACAAAACCCATCATAAAGCTCGCCGCAAAACTTTGAAAGAATGCTTTCGTTAATGAGCGTGTACCAATTTTTTTAAAATCTTTCTTAAAGGCTCGCCACAACCAAATAAAATTAATAATAAGTCCAATAGAAAATGCCAGAGGCAACATCAACATCGTTGTATTTTCAATATATTCAACACGTAATATTGACTCAACGACGTAATGAAAATACTCATATTTTTCAAACACATGTATTAATATGTATGCCAAAGCAATAGTAATACATGTTGTCGTGACATTAATCACCAGTGGCCGCCATGTCTTTCCTGCTGCGTAATATCCACGCACCATTAGTAATATCAAACCTTGCGCGACAACTGACAGTGAGAACAACGCTAATGCTGCTGCTGTAAGTCGTGTATCAGCCCATGAGAACATTCCTGAGCCTAAAATGACTCGGACGATTTGTGCACGTAAAACAATAAATAAAAACACGACTGGAATAGACCAAAAAATAATTTGTTTTGCAGCTCGTACAATTTCTGAAATATATTCATCCATTTTATTATCAGCATATAAACGTGAGAGGGTTGGGAATGCAGCAACAGAATATGATAGTCCGATCAAAACCAGCGGTACGCTTTGCAAATTATATGAAAATTGAAATACTGAAATTGCACCAGCTCCAATAAGTGAGGCAAACCCAATTAACACCATCATCGAAATATTTGTTGTAGCAAGGCCAAGTGTTCGTGGTAAGGACAACATTATAAGACTCCTCATGTCTTGCCACATGATTTTCAATGTCAGATGTGGCATGAACTTGTGTTTAATCAAAATAGGAACTTGAATGAGTCCATGTAATAATGCACCTCCAACAACACCATACGCTATTCCATGTAATCCAAATTTTGGATACAAAACTAATACTCCATACAAAATACCAGCATTATACAATACTGGCGAAAGTGCATACACCATGAACCTACGGAACATTTGTGTCACCGAGCTAAACAAGTTTGAAAGTCCCATAAGAATTGGTGAGAGCAACATAATTCGACTGAGTTGAACTAACTCAACGACTTGATCTGGCGCAAATCCAGGAACAACAAGTGGTGCAAGCCATGGCATAACAACGTAAAGAATAGCAGATATAATAACCATGATTGCTAGGTACGATGTAAATACTCCGTTGAAGAATTTTTTTGCATCACTAAAATTTGTAGAACCATCTTGTGTATGTATTTTTTTATTAAGAAACGGTAATAACGCAGTTATAGCAACAAGCGATGCAATTGTGACATACAAGAAATCAGGGATACGGAATGCTGCGTAATAAATATCAAGTGACGAAGATGCCCCTAAAACACTCGCAAGTGCCCGGTCGCGAAATAACCCTAATATCTGAGACATGAGAGCAAAAAAACCAAGAAGCAAAGCTGCTTGGTTAATATTATTGAATTCCCAGTTTAATAAGTTAAGTATTCGTTTTACCATAAAGCTATTGTAGCAAAATTTACTTTACAATTCTATTCTTCAGTTTCTTCATCTACAACTTCAACGACAACTGGTGCTGGTGCCTTAAGATTATCGATCGGCAACTGTGTTCCAGCTTTTTCTAAGAGATTATAAATAGCTTGCGCATCTTCGGTTCGACCTAACTCTTTCAAAGAAAGACCTAGATAATAATATAACTCTTGATTTGGTGTAATAGTAATCGCTCGAGAGAATGATTCAGCTGATGCAGCATATTGCTTATTTGAAAAAAGTACAACACCTAAATCTATCCAGCGCCTAGGGTTCAAAGGTTCAATACGAGCAGCTTGTGCTAAATAGGCAGAAGCACCACTAGAATCATCTTCAGCTAATGCAATCTGTGCAGATACGATATATACACTTGATTGTACTTGAGAGACGTTATGTGCAATTTGTGCATAACGTTTTGCTATCTCAAGATCACCTTGATTCAAATATAATTGAGACATAGAAACTAAGACATCTATACTGTATGGTTTATGCGTAAGTGCCATATTATAAGACTGCTCTGCTTCAGCATATGCACCCTCTACACCAAACACACCTAATTGACGATACGTTTCACCAGCGCGTAAATAATTAGCATAATTATTTGGATTATACTCAATAGCGTTTTTAACAGCATTTAGTGCACCGTCAACAAGTACTTGGACTTGTTCTCGCGTAGCTTCTTCTAACGAAACACGATCAGCTAATGCAGCAGTATATTGTAACGATAACGCTCGAAAATATGCGTCATGCGGACGAAGTACTGTAATCTGCCTAAGTGAATCAATTGATGCTAATTGACCAACTGGTTGTTCAGCAATTAATCGATATCTTTGAGCTGCAACGAAACTTCGCGCTGTGACATACAACATACATATAAAAACAAACACAAGTAACACTGTTACTACAAATGTATATGGAATCTTTTTACGCCTAAAAGATATGTGTGGTGCATAACTTTCTAAGTGACCATTTACAACACTTGATGCTAGTGCTAATCCAAAAGAAATTGCAGTCAATAACATTATAGCCATATCACCAACAGTCATAATACCGATTACCGACATTACAAAAGCAAGCATCCATGCGATAAGTGTCAGCGGATCATCTTTTTTACTATGCAATATACTAGTTATAATACGTACTCCAAGAGTGACCAATGATACGAAAAATGCTACTAGCGCTATGAGCCCAACAATACCTGTAGTCGCTATGAATGTGGGAAAATAACCGAATCCAACACCATATTGAATATGAGCCTTTGAACCTGTGATATCTGACAGGGGCTTTTCTTGATCCCACAAAGCAGTAAAAGTATGTACACCAACACCAAATATTGGACTATCAAGCAATGCATCACGCGTTACATTCATAGTTGAAGAAAAACTTGGACGATCCTGGTACAGTGACCCCGATTCATCTTGCATATTTTGCTGTACTCCTCCTATAAATAATCCGGCAAGAACTACAAAAAATAACACAATTGAAGCCCATGGTGTTGGTGTTTTATCAGTGTGCATTTTTTGTAACAATGCGTATGTAACGCTTGTAAGTGCAACAACACCAACAACAACCCATAGAATAAAATCATGTACAATAAACAGCCCCGCAATACCTATAATACCCAATGCTGCTGTTCCAAAATTAAAAAATATATTATGTTGACATAACTGCGTGAAAAATTGTCGAACAAATGCAGTAAGTGTCACCAATACAACAGAAAGAATACCAACCGTTATGGGATTAATAAAGAAAGAGAGAGTGCTACCCAAAATAACATTATTTACAATATAAAATAAAACAGTAAGACCACTTACTACCGTGATAAGACTAAGAAGATGAAAAATTTGTTTATTTGAATGCACAACACTTGCAACAATTGTGATCAGTATTGTCCACAATACAATAAACATTACGGTATCAATTTCTACACCAAAACCAATAAAGGATTCTCGAAGTGATCCACTACTAAATAATCCAGACAAAATGACGGCGCAAACAAACCCTAGTAAGCCATACATAACAGATGTCTTAGGGAGTTTGAATCCATCATTAAAAATGATGCTCATTAAACTAGTAATCCCAAGAGCTGCCATACCTCCTATTGCAATAAAATTACGTACAAATCCTAATCCAGAAAAATACAAGAGTGACCACACAAAAAGAACTCCGATGAAAAATCGAATAATAGTAAATACATCTACATAAGCAAGTCTTGAAAGAAAGCGCTCACCTGTTCCTTTATATTTTTTAATATTAATACTTAGCATGAAGTATTAATATTGTAACGTAAAAACCTTGAATCCGTTGTGGAAAATTTTCTAAACAACAAAACTAATCAATTTGCCTGGTACAAAAATAATTTTCTTTGGTTCAGTAGTGATATGTTTTTGAACATTCTCATCAGCTCGTGCCAATGCAACAGCATTTTCTTCTGAAATATCAGCAGTGACCGTTAATGTCGCACGAACTTTACCATTTACCTGCACTACCATTTTTATAGTATCTTCTACCATTTTTGATTCATCATATTGTGGCCATTCTGAAATATGAATTGAAGTAGAATTTACAAGTGTTGTACGCCAAATCTCTTCGGTTGCATGTGGCATAAATGGAGCAAGTAAACGCAAGAAAGCCTTATATTGCTCTTTCCCTACTGCATCAGCCTTATCCATTTCATTCACTAAAATCATCATCTGAGAAACTGCTGTATTAAATTTAAATGATTCAATGTCACTTGTTACTTTTTTAATTGTTTTATGAAGCGTTGTTTCAAGCGCATTATTATTTTCGTTTTGTAATTTTTCTTTCTGGCGCCACACTTTTTCAATAAAGCGACGCGTACCAACAAGACCATCTGTGCTCCATGGAACCGTATTTTCAAACGGACCAATAAACATTTCATACAAACGAAATGCATCAGCACCAAATCGATTAACCATATCGTCTGGATTGACAATATTTCCCCATCTCTTACTCATTTTGCGACCATCCTCTGCAAGAATAAAGCCAAGAAATTCAAGTCGCGGGAATGGTTCCAAATCTGAAACCACGTCAATATCGTGCAAGAATTTGTGCCAGAACCGTGCGTAAATCAAATGCCGCGTAGCGTGATCTCCTCCAACATATACATCAACTGGCAACCAGTGTGTTTCTTTTTCAGAACTAATCGCTGCATCAGAATTTTTTGGATCAGCATATCGCAAATAATACCAACTAGAACCTGCCCATTGTGGCATTGTGTTTGTCTCTCGTTTTGCTCCAGCACCACAAGTTGGACAATCAACGTTTACCCAGTCGTCAATATCAGCAAGCGGTGACTCTCCTGTTCCTGTCGGTTCATAACTTTCAACATCTGGCAGTAATACTGGTAATTGATCGTACGGTACTGGTACCGCTCCACATTTAGCGCAGTGAATAATAGGAATTGGTTCACCCCAATATCGTTGTCGTGAAAATACCCAATCGTTAAGACGGTAAGTTGATTTCATTTCTCCGCCAACAAATTCAGTAATTTTTTGTTTTGCTTCTTGTGAAGTTAATCCTTCAAATCTTTCTGTTGAATTTGAAAGTATCCCTAGCTCCGTAAAAGCTTTTTTCATACTTCTTACACTATCCTCAACAATATCTAACTGATGCACAACCTTCTTCATTGGTAAATCAAATTTTTTCGCAAATTCAAAATCGCGTTCATCGTGTGCTGGTACTGCCATTACAGCTCCTGTTCCATAATGTGCTAATACATAATCAGCAATGAAAACCGACAATTCTTCGTTATTTGCTGGATTGATAGCTGTTACACCTTCTAATCTCACCCCTGTTTTTTCTTTTCCTTCTGAAGTTCTTTCTATTTCACTTTTTTCTGCAACCTTAGCAACATAAGTATCCACATCGCTGCGATTTTTAATAGGAAGTTTTTTAACCAGCTCGTGCTCCGGAGCTAATACAACATAGGTCGCACCAAACAATGTATCAGCACGTGTTGTAAATACATTAACCTTGTACTCACTACTGTCACCTTGAACTTGTTTCAAGGTCTTATTTTGAGATTCTGAAACAAGTTCAGAATAACAGCAGATTTTAAAACTAATTTCTGAACCTTCGCTTTTCCCAATCCAATTTCGCTGAGCTTCTTTTACTCCTTCAGGCCATTTCGGTAACGTATCTAAATCAGCAAGTAACCTGTCAGCATAATCAGTAATTTTTAAAACCCATTGTCGCATTGGTTTTTTCTCGACAATACTGCCACAACGCTCACATGTTCCATCAGATTCCAAATCTTCGTTTGCAAGTCCTGTCTGACAACCTGAACACCAGTTAATTGGTTCGTATGATTCATATGCTAAACCTTTTTCAAACATTTTTAAGAACATCCACTGCGTCCATTTATAAAATTCTGGATCAGTGGTGTTAATTTCATGATCCCAATCGTAGTCAGGACCAATTAAAGATAGTTGTTCTTTGAAACGAGCGACGTTTTGATTAACTGCCTCACGTGGATGAACCTTATTTTTAATAGCATAGTTTTCTGCAGGCAAACCAAACGCATCCCATCCCATTGGGTGTAATACATTAAACCCGTGCATTCGCTTAAATCGAGAATATACATCTGTTGCAATATAGCCACGAGGGTGACCTACATGCAGACCTTCTCCTGATGGATACGGGAACATGTCTAATACGTAATGTTTCTTTTTTGAAGTATCGTCGCTCACTTTGTAAATACCTTCAGCATCCCAAATTTTTTGCCACTTACTCTCTATATCTTTTGGTTCGTATTTTTCATTCATATATTGTACTATCATAGCCCAAGAGTCAGTTTCTATCAAATATAATACCTTTACGATTCCTAGAAAAAACGTACAATAGAAAACATGGCAGTCAGTACACAACCTGATATAAAAGATATTTACAAAGCAATGGCTGATAGTCCTTGTGATACTGACAAGAAACTTATTCAGAAGGCATTTGATTTTGCAAAAAAAGCTCACGGAGGACAAAAGCGTCGTTCAGGTGAGCCATATTTCTACCATGTATTTGCAGCAGCAAAAAATGTTGCTGATTTTGGTATGGATCCAGTAAGCATCGCTGCGGCATTATTGCACGATACTATTGAAGATACACCAGTAACCGAGAATGATCTTCATACTGAGTTTGGCACCGAAATTGTATTCCTTGTAAACGGTGTAACGAAATTAGGGACCGTAAAATATAGAGGAGCTGAACGACATGTGGAATCCCTTCGTAAATTCTTTATTGCCAGCGCTGCTGATTTGCGGGTGATTATCATAAAACTTGCTGATAGACTTCACAACATCCAAACACTTGAACATGTACCACCTGAAAAAGCAAAACGTATTGCATTAGAAACAATTGAAATTCATGCACCGCTCGCATTTCGCTTAGGTATGGGTAAATTAACAGGTGACCTGCAAGACGCTGCATTTCCATACGCATATCCAAAAGAGCACGAGATGGTGAACGACCTTTTAAAAAAGAAGAAGAAGACAGATGAAAAATATATTGACAAGGTCTGGAAGTCATTAAAAAAGGAAATGGCAAAAAATAATATAAAAGACATTAAAACAGAAGCGCGTGTTAAACGTAAATACAGCCTGTGGCAAAAACTTGTCCGAAAAAATATGGATATTGAAAAAATTTATGATATTGTCGCACTTCGCGTTATTGTACCAACTGTAGAAGACTGTTATCGACTACTCGGCGTTATACATTCAACATGGAGACCATTACCAGGACGTATCAAAGACTTTATTGCTCTCCCAAAGATTAACGGATACCAAAGCATTCATACCACCATCTTTACTGGTGATGGTGGTATTACAGAAATTCAAATCCGCACCCAAGAAATGCACGATCATGCTGAGTACGGAATTGCGGCGCACTTGGCATATAAAGAATCCCAAGGTTCAAAAAAACCTAATCTCCAACAGCAAAAATGGATAGAGGAGCTAAAAGACTTGCAAACAGGTGAGACTGATCAAAAAACATTTATAGAAAATCTTACAGGCGACTTCTTTACTAACCGTATTTTTGTATTCACTCCACAAGGTGACGTTATTGACTTGCCACGAGGAGCCAGCGCTCTTGATCTTGCATATGCCATTCACTCTGAAATTGGTAACACTGCAGGAGGTGCGAAAATTAACGGTAAATATAGTGCTTTGAAAACAGGGTTAGAAAATGGAGATATTGTTGAGATTGAAACAGACAAGAAAATTAAACCATCGAGCAAGTGGCTTGCATACGTAAAAACAACTATGGCTAAAAAACACATTCGTAGCTACTTAAAAGAATCTGGTAGTTACATGGACCGCTTTTTCAACAGTTAAATTAAAGAGAAAAATTATTTACTCCATAAAGATCACTTGAATCAGCGTCATCTTCGATAGGTCGAGCAATATCATCCATATCTGGTGTACCTGAAAAAATTTCAGCAAGTGTTTTATGTGCACGAGTTTGCACTGGTGTTTCGGCTGCTTCTTGGTTTTGTTTTTCTGCTATAAACTTATTAAGCATCGCTGCGCTATCACCCATCGGTACGCCCTCAAGTAAAGATAAAATTGTTTGAATGTCATCTTGAGAAAAGAAATCAATAACAATTTTTCCTCCAACTTCGCTTTGCTCAATTAAAACACGTGTACCTAATTGCTCAGCAAGTTGTTTTTGATATTGTTCAATTTGTGGATCACGAGGAGCTTCTCGTTTGCGTACCTTGTCTTTGGCGATACTTCGCGCAATTTTCTCAGATTCACGAACGCTCATTTTTTTATATACAATTTCCTTAAACAGAGTTGACTGTTCACTTGGACGATCAACCAACATCATTAACGTTCGTGCATGACCTTCGGAAATTTTTTGAGCTTGAAGACCTTCCATGATCTCTTGAGGTAATTGCAATAAACGAAGTGAGTTAGAAACGTATTCACGACTCTTCCCCATTTTTTTACCAATTTGTGCATGAGTCAAAGTGAACTCTTCAGCAAGACGCAAGAAGGCTCGCGCTCGATCAATTGGATTCAAATCTTCACGTTGTAAGTTTTCGATAATCGCAAGTTCAAGTTTTACCTTTCCGTCTTCTTCATTACGAATAATTACAGGAACTTGTTGTATCTTTGCTAGACGTGAAGCGCGGAGGCGCCTTTCTCCTGCAATCAATTCATACTCAACAGCAAGACCACCATCTTCTTTTTCATATTCACGTCGTGTTACCACCAGTGGTTGCAAGACACCGTACTGACGTACTGAGTCAGCCAAATCTTGTAAAGCACGTTCGTTAAATTCCTTCCGTGGTTGATACGGATTTGGTTGAATTTTTTCTGTTTCTACCCAAAAAATTGAATCGTTGTAAAGTTGAGACATAATAATGTGAAAAATATTACTTAGTGACACTATTGTAGCACAGAGAAAAGCGTACTGTAGGTGTGGAAACTTTGGAAAAAATGTGCATAATGTTTGTGTAACTATGCCGGAGTGGCGGAACCTGCCTCTGCCGGCAGGCAGGTTGGTAGACACACTTGATATGTATTATGTTTATGCTTTACAAAGTTTAAAACGAAGCTATATTTATGTAGGCTTAACAAACAACATTGAAAGACGATTCGGTGAACATAATCTTGGTAAAAATAGAACAACAAAACCTTATCGACCCTACAGATTAATTTTCACAGAAAAATTTGTAACCCGACCTCAAGCTCGTGAGAGGGAGAAATACTTAAAATCTGGTACTGGTAAAGAATTTTTAAAAAAGTTACAATTATAATTTAAATGCCGGAGTGGCGGAATTGGTAGACGCGCACGACTCAAAATCGTGTTCCGCAAGGAGTGGGGGTTCAATTCCCCCCTCCGGCACATACAACATAGAGTCCTAACGCGAGAGCGTTGGGGCTTTTATGTTGTAGCGTAGGAATGGGAATTGAAAGACGGAACGGGACCCAATACAAACGAGGAACGAGTGACTATTGGGAGGTAAGTCGGGGTCGCGAAAAATTGCAAAGCATTTTATTTGTGACCAATCCCCCCTCCGGCACACAACACATTAAGTCTGAATACATAGTATTTAGGCTTTTTGTATTGATTTTGGTGTAGAGACTTGAAAGACGAAGGCTGCGAAACTAGTTTTGAAGCATGAAAAACTGTAGCCGAGTCGGGGTAGCAAAATTTTCATAGAAAATATTTTTGACCACCACTCTCCAGCACAAAGTAAATAAAAAACCGCTTTCGCGGTTTTTTATTTGTTGTAACAAAGTTTCTTGATAGCATCAATTTCTTTGCCAAGTTCTTTCATACTCTCAATTGAAAGTTCTCCTGACAAAAATTGTGCATTAACTTTCCCTGCAATCTTATCGTATGCTTGGATAAAATCAGGCGACATCTTGTCTTGAATATGTGAGTAGTCTTCAATAAATTTTGACATACCTGTAAACCCTTGCAATTTAAGCTGAGCCAAAAAATCAGCCTCGTTATGTGCATTGTCAGCCGCTCTTCTAATTACCTGTAACCCGGTGAAACAATCATCTAAATTACCCGTAGAAGTTGGTATTTCTGAAAACTCTACCTTATCCTCATTATTTAAAAATTGCTTTAGAAGGTCTTTTTCATTCATATAGCTATTGTAACACTTTTAATAATACTTATAATACAGATATGAACAAAAAACTACGATTAATAGTTATATGTGGACCAACCGCAACTGGCAAGACTTTAAAATCTATAGAAATTGCCAAGGAAATTGATGGTGAAGTTATTTCAGCTGATAGTCGACAAATATACAAACATCTCAATATAGGAACTGCAAAAATTACTAAAGATGAGATGGAAGGTATCCCGCACCATATGCTAGATATTGTAGATCCTGTAGATAATTTTTCAGTTGTAGAATATAAACAAATGGTGCAAAAAATTATTGATGATATTCATGATCGTGGAAAAATACCAATCATTGTCGGAGGAACAGGAATGTACATCGATGCAGTTATATATAATCGAACTTTTCCAGAAGTTCCAGCTAATCAGGAATTACGTGCAACATTAGAAAAAGTTAGTACACAAGAATTAGTTGAAAAATTAACCGAGCTTGATTCTGTACGCACTGAAACTATTGATAAAAATAACCCTGTTCGATTAATACGTGCTATTGAAATTGCAAAAACTTTAGGCAAAGTACCCCCACTTAGTGCTTTAGGCACTAAGTTAGCAGAATCACCTTATGACTTGGAAATTCATTATATGGATTTACCAGATGACGAATTAAAACAAAAAATTCATACTAGAAATGTTTCTCGGCTAAATAACGGTCTTATAGAGGAAGTAGAGATACTCCACAGTAAACACAGTCTATCGTGGGAGCGTATGAACGCACTTGGTTTAGAATATCGCTATGTCAGCCAATTTGTACAAGGAGAGATAGAAACAAAAGAAAAATTAATTGAAATACTCGATCAAAAGACGTGGCAGTATGTGAAGAGGCAGAGGACTTGGTTTAAGAAATATTTAAAATAAATGCGGGCCCACCAAGATTCGAACTTGGATCGTCGGTTTTGGAGACCGAAATTCTACCATTGAAATATAGGCCCAGGTTGTGTCATTCTAAATTAATTTCAGAATCTAACTACTTGAGATCTTGAAATGAATTCAAGATGACAAAGCGGAAAGACAAGACGAGTATAACAAAAAAGTAGTCCGGAGACTACTTTTTTGCTTCTTTGTATTCTACTCGTTTTCTAAGTACTGGGTTGAATTTCATAAGAGAAATCTTACTATTTGCAAGTTTCTTTTTATTTTTTCGTGTCCAATAAACATGGGTAATTTTCTTTTTACCCGTCTTATCATCTTGCTTTGTGTGGACTAATTTTATTAGGTTATCCTGTGACATATGGCGAATATAATACTATACTCGTATAAAAAAGGCAAATGAAAAGCTTGTAAGTTTCGTCTCACAAGCTTTGCACATTTAAATTATATTTTTCCTTAACTTTCCGAATCACAGATTCATAGATTTTATTTATATAATATGTGTCCTGAGCATCTCCTTGTTTAGAAATTTCAAACATGGTCATTTCATGTTCATCGTACAATACATCAGTAGGCATCCCTTCTAAGTATGAAATTTCCATATCGGGCTGTAAATAAATACATCTTGTAAAGCCAGAAACAGGCTCGTAATACATATACTCAATCTCAATAACATCCTCAAAAATTGGGAAGTCTCGATCTTTTGAAAGAGTACGACGTAATACAATATCTACATATGTACTCTCTAAAAGAAACCAGGTCTGACTCGGGTCTGACTCTTCTTTAGAAATTTTAAAGTCTGTTGCATCTATAAAATGAAAATGCGCAATAAAATATGGAATACGATTTACTGTGTTCATAGCAAATAGCTTAGAGATTTATACTGGCACTATGAGTAACTCTGATGAGGCTTAATACGTCACGTTGTATAAGTAATAAATAATTAGCATCGTAACAATGATCATAAATATCACTGAATGAATACTTGTCTTCATCACATTGCACCAAGTCGGCATATCCTTCATTATACGTTAAAACAAGGTCATGCTTCATGAATTTCACCTCAAGTCCCGCTATAATAAAGGGTTTTTTATAGCTGATAACAATAACATCTCGTGTATACGGACAGTGATCTGCATACTGTATCTGCCGATAAAAGGATATTGTAGTGTACTTATTATATAGCCAAAACTGGGCTTCTGTGGGAGTACTGTATTCTTTTTTTACGATAAAGGGATCAGCTTCTAACACCTTCCAGTGTGCAAAAAAACATGGCAATCCGTTTGGGTTTAGAGATATTGGTTTCATGAATCGTTAAGATCTAGTGTTTCAAGGATTTTATTTTATAATACACGCAACTATAAATAATACAAACTTGAATTACAGCTCAATTTCGTGTAACCTATGAAGGTATTTATGAAATACATATGCGTCGATGGCGGAGTGGTCAATCGCAGGAGACTGTAAATCTCCCGACTTTATGTCTACGTTGGTTCAAATCCAACTCGGCGCACAATATGAAATAGGCTCAGGTTCTCCTGGGCTTTTTTCATATGTGAAGTGAGTTGGATTTGAACTCGTCGGGGGTCGGGGACGGCGAAACGTCCCCGTGGAGGAAATTATTCAAAACTGTGGGTTTTGAAAGCACAGCGAAGCGAGCAGTGAAATTCCAACTCGGCGCACCATATAAAAAAACACCCGAGGGGGTGTTTTTTTATTTAAGCTGCGACTTTCTCTTTTCTTTTTGCTCGAGCTTTATTTTTTACTTTAATATCTAATTGATCTTTGATTACTCCCACTTGAACAGTTCCACCTTCTGCTAATTCTTTACGAACCATAAATGATGCAACTTTGTTTAATATCTTATTTTGGATCAAACGATTTAATGGACGTGCACCATAGGTCTTGTCATATCCATGTTTTGCTAAATAGTCAATAGCTTTTGGCGTAAGATCAATTGTAATACCTTTATTAGTTAATCGTTTTGTAATTTCGACAACACGTTGCTCAACAATATCTCTAATTGTGTCGCGAGAAAGAACATCAAATACAACTATATCATCTAATCGATTCAAAAACTCTGGACGGAAGTGACCTTTCAAACTCTCCATAACTTTTCCTTTTGTTTCTTTATAATCTTCGCTTTCATTATTGTTTGAGAATCCAATTGATTGCATTTGTTGAATGTGTTGCGAACCAATGTTTGAGGTCATAATAATAATAGTATTTTTGAAGTTTACTTTTCGCCCTTTTCCGTCAGTTAAGTGACCATCATCTAGGACTTGCAGCAATAAGTTAAATACATCTGGATGAGCTTTTTCAATCTCATCGAACAATACTACAGAGTATGGACGGTGACGTACAGCTTCGGTAAACTGACCTGACTCTTCGTACCCGACATATCCTGGAGGTGAACCAATCAGCTTTGATGTTGAATGCTTATCCATATATTCAGACATATCTACGCGAATCAAAGCTTTTTCGTCGTTAAACATAAACTCAGTGAGAGCTTTTGTAAGCTCAGTCTTACCAACACCTGTTGGACCCAAGAATACAAACGAACCAATTGGTCGATCTGGATCAGAAATACCTACACGTGAACGACGAATCGCATCTGAAATTTTTCCAATAGCTTCATCTTGTCCTTTTACTCGCTTACTTAAATCCTCTTCCATGCGTGCAAGTTTTTCTTGCTCTTCTTCTAACATTCGTAATACTGGAATATTTGTCCAACGAGCCACTACGTCCGCAATGTCCTCTTCGGTAACTTCTTCACGTAATACTTGGCGCTTCTTTTGATTACGACGAAGCTTATCTTCCTTTGTTTTCAATTTCTTTTCAAGTGCTGGAATTTTTCCATAACGAATCTCCGCTACTTTTCCAAGATCAGTTTGTAACTCAGCATGCTCAGCTTCAACACGCGCATCATCAAGCTCTTTCTTAATTCCTCGGATTTCAACAAGTAATCCTTTTTCATTTTTCCATCGTAATTCTAAATCTTTGTTTTTTTCTTTAATATTCGCAATTTCTTGATTAATTTCTGTAATACGATCTTTAGCTTTTTTCTTATCAGTACCATCTTCAGACTCCTTCTTGAGAGCCTCTTTTTCAATTTCGAGACGCATAATCTTACGATGAGCTTCTTCGAGCTGTGGCGGTTTGTTTTCAAGCGTTATACGCAAGCTAGAAGCTGCTTCATCGATCAAATCAACAGCTTTATCAGGTAAAAATCGATTTGTAATATATCGAGAACTTAAGTTTACCGCAGCAATTAGTGCATCGTCAGTAATGCGCACTCCATGGAATAACTCATACTTGTGTTTTAATCCACGCAAAATTGCTACCGCATCTGTAATACCTGGCTCATCAACATACACTGGCTGGAAACGTCGAGCGAGTGCTGGATCTTTTTCGAAATGTTTTTGATATTCACCAAGTGTTGTTGCACCAATAGCGCGCAATTCACCACGAGCAAGTGCTGGTTTCAACATGTTTGCAGCATCCATTGTTCCTTCTGAAGCTCCAGCTCCAACCAAAGTGTGAATCTCATCAACAAATAAAACAACTTTACGATCCGATTGTTCAATCTCTTTCATAATTTTTTTCAAACGCTCCTCGAATTCACCACGATATTTTGTACCGGCAAGAAGTAGTCCGAGATCAAGTACTACAAGATCTTTATCGCGAAGTGATTCTGGTACATCCCCTTTGGACATACGAATAGCGAGACCTTCTACGATAGCCGTCTTTCCCGTCCCTGGCTCTCCTAGTAAAATTGGATTATTTTTAGTACGTCGAGACAGGATTTGAATAATACGCATAATCTCGCGGTCTCGTCCAATTACAGGGTCTAGCTTATCTTCACGAGCAAGCGCTGTTAAGTTGCGAGTATATTTGAGTAATACGCGAAAATTCTTTTTACCTTTTGGGTTTTTATCATCACTATCAGCAAGTTCTTTCAAGACATTGGTAACATCTTTTTTCTTAATACGAAAACGTGCAAGTAATTCTTGTGCTTGCCCCGGAACCTCAATTACAGATAAGAATAAATGTTCTGTTGAAACAAATTCATCACCCATATCTCGAGCAATTTTTGCAGATTCTTCAATAACCTGTGCCAAATCAGGTGTTAAATATATTTGATACGAAGGCGACGCTATTGTTCCTGTGTCTGGCGCATCAATAGACTCAAGAAGTGAGTCAGTTAAAAGCACCGTGTCAACTTCCATTCTTTCTAATACCGAAAGAGTCATACCTTCATCCTGTAATACAAGAGACGCAAGTAGGTGAAATGTATTTACGTGATTCTGCCCACGCTCAATAGCAAGTTCATGTGACTTACGGATAGCTTCTTTTGCTTTTGTAGTGAAATTATTGAATGCTGGCATCATATGTTTTTATTGTAACCTATTTAAAGATTAATTAACTGTGTATAGCATTATATTAACAATATTCAGTTTTTTTTACAAGTTTTTTACGTTCGTAAAATTTTTGTTATCGAGGAGCTCCTATATGGTGATACTCTTGATGAGCAGCTTCAAGTTCAGTACCTGCTAAATACTCATACTCTCCTTCTGGATCTATTGCTGGTTGATAGTTTTCATTTAAATAAATAACAATGGGTTCTATGTCTGCAACAACCCCATCTCGAATAACAACATTAGCAAGTAGTCCTTTCATAGTTTGCTCAGAGAATTTTTGATCAAAAATAAAGTTACCTAACGAATAGATTATCCAACTGTCTTTATATTTTTCAACTTCTTGCGCAACATGTGGATGATGTCCAACAATAATATTAGCTCCTGCATCAACTAATGTTCGTGCTAAATTTTGTTGCAATTCATTAGAACGTGTATGATATTCGGTTCCCCAGTGAATCGATACAAAAATAATATCAATTCCTTTTTCTTTTAGATCTGTAATACGATTCTTCATATTTTCTTCTGTGTACTGAGCAAGCCCTGCAGCATCCTCTCGTGCGTACCCTTCTTTATAGAATTCGGTAAACGATAAAAACCCTAGTTTGGTTCCATCTGATAATTCATGAATATACGCTTGTTCAGCACGATTCGTCTCACATCCAGCACCTGATCCAAAAATACCTACATCCTCCAAATTTTTCACCGTCTGACATAATGAGTTTCGCCCCCAATCAAGCATGTGATTATTTGCAAGCGCCACTACGTCAAAACCTGCAGTTTGTAGTGCGCTTGCCGTTTTTGTTTCAAAACGAAATGAATATGGCTTTCCTGTATCAGCTCCAACATTTGAAAGCGATCCTTCAAGATTACCAAAGGTTACATCGGCAGATTGTAAAATATGATGAATGTTTTCAAATAGAAAATCATAATTCCCTCCTCCAAATTGATACACCTTTGACTTAACTCCACGATCAAGCATCATATCTCCAACCAAAACTACGGTATATTCTTTTGGTTTTGAAATTTTGTCTGTAATATATTGCGTTACTACACTGTCTGTTCTCATGCGAGATTCTTCAGCAATTGTTGTATATTCTTGTCCTACTGCATCGAAGCCAAAAAACATTGCCGCTCCTAGACCTGCAAATCCCACAATAATTAAAAACCACGAAGTTATTTTCATAATTTTATTGTACCCTATATTGCTTGTATGTCGTAAATAATTTTTCTAATATCTGTTGGAAAGTTATTACAACAATATCGACCTGGTCTTTTGTTGTATCTTTACCAAAAGTAAAACGTAAACTTCCACTCTCCGAATCACTTGCTGGTGATAATGCTTGAAGTACATATGAATCACTATCGTCTTTTTCAGAACATGCAGCTCGTGATGAAACCATTACACCTCTTGCGTCTAACTCCAAGACAAGCTGTTCGCTTGATAATTTTTCAATTGAAATATTTATATTATTTGGTAAACGCACTTCTTGAGAACCATTTACTGTTATTACTTGGTCAAGAAATTTAAATTTCTCTTTAAGAGTATTATTTACAATATCTAATTGTTCAAAAAAATATGTTTGTATTTTTTGCAATCGCTCAGCTTCATTTTGTCTATTTTTAACAGCATCTTCAAGAGCTTGTGCGAAACCAACCACAAGCGGCGTATTTTCAGTACCAGATCGTAATCCTTTCTCTTGTCCACCTCCCAACATTAAAGGCTCAAGATCTACACCGTCGCGAACATAAAGAAGCGCAATTCCTTTTGGTCCATAAATCTTTGCAGCAGACAACGATACAAGATCAGCATTCATTCGCCTTGGATACACATCAAGATACATTGGTGTCGCAATAGCGTCGGTATGAAATATTGGATACTGTGCACTACGGTCACTGTATGTTTTTTTCTTGAAATGACGAATAGCTTTAATTACTTCATCGATAGGTTGAATAATACCAATCTCGCTATTTGCATAACCAATTGAAACAAGAGCTGTATTTTCATTTAGTGACTCTTTGAATACTTCTAAATCAAGTAACCCATCCATATCAACAGGGACTTCATCAAGCGTAATAGCGCCGTTTTTTTTTAAATAATGACATGTGTCACGTACCGCAGCGTGTTCGATAGCACTAATCACTACGTGTGGTTTTTTACCTGGATTTTTCTTTTGCCAGGCAAGAACTACACCTCGAACTGCCATATTATTTGATTCAGTTCCTCCTGCGGTAAAAATAATGTTACGATCCTGACAGTCTAGATTCTTAGCAATACTTTCTCGCGCGTCATCAAGACCTTTACGTGCCATTACTGCACCTTTGTATAATGCGCTCGCATTATAAAAATGATCCGACCAATATGGTGACATAGCGTCACGAACAGACGTGCTCACTGGTGTTGCTGCTGCATAGTCCATGTAGATTTTTTTCTTCTTCCAAAACATATATACAAGCAGTATACAGATCAAATACTGCTTTGCAAAAGGAAGTCTTATGGTGTATAGTTTTTTCTATGATATTTCCAATTCCTCTTGAATATATTGTGTTGGGTGGTCTTTTTTTAATTATCCTTATTCTAGCAATATGGGTATTTCAATTAGAGAATCGTCTACGTCGACTTTGTCGCGGAAAGAAAGGAGTTGATCTTGAAGGAACGATCGAGGCCGTTCTTGTAAGAACCAAAAACCTCATTGATCATCAAAAAGAATTGGAGAGCCAGCATCGTGTTTTTGAAGAGAAGCTTGCAACAACTATTCGAGGTGTTGGAACTGTCAGGTTTAATCCATTCAAAGGTTCTGGAAGTAATCAAAGTTTTGCAACTGCCTTTATTAATGAACACGGTGACGGTGTTATTATCTCGAGTATTTATTCTCGAGAACGTGTAAGTATTTTTGCAAAACCGGTAGAAGATCTTGCTTCTCAATATGAACTTATGAAAGAAGAAAAAGATGCTCTTGCGCAAGCTCGTGCAAGCTTTAAATAAATTCAACTAACTAAAAAAAATATGCCAAATAAAGCGACATCATCAAATACTATTCGTCCACCTATTATTGCGATTATGGGTCACGTCGATCATGGAAAATCGAGTTTGCTCGATTATTTGCGTGAGTCAAATATTGTTGACGGCGAAGCTGGAGGTATTACACAACATATCGCATCATATGAGATCAATCATAAAGATGTCGAGGGAAACGATCGTAAAATGACCTTCATCGACACACCTGGTCACGCAGCCTTTACTAGTATGCGTACACGCGGTGCTCGTATTGCTGATATTGCTATCTTAATTATATCTGCCGAAGATTCAGTAAAAGAACAAACGATCGAAGCAATTAAAATTATCAAAGAAAACAATGTACCATTTATTGTCGCTATTTCAAAAATTGATAAAAATAATGCTAATCCAGCGCAAGTAAAAAATGACCTCATGGTTCAGGAAGTATATGTTGAAGGTATGGGTGGCGATATTCCTGTTGCAGAAATTTCTTCAAAAACAGGTGCCGGCGTTGACGATTTACTTGAAACTCTTTTGTTAGTTGCTGATTTAGAAGAACTTAACGGAGATGTCTCTGAGCTCGCTACTGGATTTATTATTGAGTCACATTTAGATGAAAAACGAGGTGTCTCAGCGACTGCTATCATTAAAAACGGAACAATGGCTAAAAAACAATTTGTAGTATCGGGTGGTGCTATGGTATCAACACGCATGATGGAAGACTTTCTTGGAAAAAGCATCGATACTGCAACATTCTCAAGTCCTGTTATTTTGACTGGTTTTTCACAACTTCCTAGTGCAGGTGCCGTTTTCACTACTTACACTAATAAAAAATCTGCTGAAAAAGCTACGACAAGCGAAATAGCAGGTGGAACAACTTTTGAAAACTACATTCAGACAGAGGGAGTCACAACTGTTCCATTAATCATAAAAACTGATGTAGCTGGAACGCAAGATGCCGTGATTCATGAAATTAATAAAATCATACAAGACGAGGTCGTATTTAAAGTAATCAAGACCGGTATTGGAACTATTAATGAATCTGATATTCAAGTTGCCCTTTCTGACACTTCTACTATTATTGTAGGATTTAATGTTGATATAGATAAAAAAGTAACTCGTATGAACGACTACGATACTGTTACAGTGAAGACTTTTGATATTATTTATAAACTTGTCGAATGGCTAGAAGAACGAAAAGAGGCGCGTCGTGAAAAAAAGGAGGTTGATGAAATTACAGGAAGCATTAAATTGCTTAAGCATTTTAGTTCGCAAAAAATAAAACATGTTGTTGGTGGTATAGTTACTATAGGCCCTATGAGCGTTGGTGATAAAATAAAAATTATCCGTAACGACGAAGATCTTGGTCGCGGAACTATCACGGGATTCCAACAGGCTAAAGCAGAAGTAAAATCAGTCCCTCAAGATAGTGAGTGTGGCATTATGATTGAGTCAAAAATAGAACCAAAAGCAGGCGATATTCTTCAGTCGTTTAACACCGTAATAAAATAATATGAGCAAAAGCAGTCGAGCTGATAAAATGAAAAAAGAGTTAATGCGTTTAGCGGCACTTTTCTTTGCACAAAACTCTAACCGAACTTCTATGATTACGGTGACAAGTATTAATATTGCACCAGATTTGAAACGTGCTACTATCGGTATTAGTGTTTTACCGGAAAGTCACGAAGAGCAAGCTGTTTTGTTTGCTGGCAGGCGCACACGAGACATGCGAGATTTTATGGGATCTCAACTTAAAACGAAATTTATTCCTCGACTTGAGATAGTAATTGATCAGGGAGAAAAAAATCGCCGACGCATTGAAGATTTGTCACAAGAAGCGAATTTAAAAGACTAAATAAGGCACGGTGGCGAAGTGGTAACGCTGGGGTCTGCAAAACCTCCATGCGCGGGTTCGATTCCCGCCCGTGCCTCAAAATAACCTTCAGGTTATTTACCTTCCTTGGGAATCAAAAGTCGGAACATCTCGCATGGCGAGAATGAGTAACTCGTGACCGATTGTCTATCCTTTAGATAACATCATTAAGAATAAAAGATTCTTGCTCACCTAAAACCTTCGGAACCCCCTTGAAAATTCTATACAAACAAGATATGATAGTAAAATAATTGTCCGTTATGTGCCGGGATGGTGAAATTGGTAGACACGCTTGCCTTAGGAGCAAGTGCCCTCGTGGTGTGCTGGTTCAAGTCCAGTTCCCGGCACATAGTGGATAATTTTTTTACGACATATATTTATTTCCACCTATAGCTCAGCTGGTAGAGCACTCGCCTCTTAAGCGATTGGTCCTTGGTTCAAGTCCAAGTGGGTGGACAATTATAAAATAAATCTTCATAAAAAGTACTCCCCACCCACCACAAGTTACATGGCTAGTAAAAAGTTTGTATCGATATATCGATACAAACTTTTTACTTTTCTAAAACTTTATCAAGCCACTTCCATCTATTTTTACCATTATATGATGGTATTTTTATATTAAACAATGAAGCAATAAAATTTTCTAAAACTTCGTTTTCTTTTGAGTTTCTACTTATAAGTTTCCTAATATTTTCAAAGCCACCTTTGTCAATAATTTTTGCGTATCTATCAACTGTTGACGTACTCATTTTTAATGCTTGTGAAATTTTTCGAAAACTATAACCTTGCGCCAAAAAAATAACAACCAATAGACGTTTAGCAAGCATGGTTAATTCAGTGTTGGTTAAAATATCTTTCAAGACCATAACACTTTCAGGTTTTTTCAAAATAGCTAAAAAACGGGATTCAATATATTTTTGTGATTTTTCAGTAAGTTTTTTCTTGGACACATGAGGCATTAATTTATACTAGCATATTTGTATCGATATATCGATACAAATATGCTAGTATAAATATATTAGTTTAAGGATTGAATAATTACTTTAAAAGAGTTGAAGTATCAACCAAAGATGGGTATAATCATTTTGTGCTAAAAATAAGCATCTTTGCCGAGATGGTGGAATAGGTAGACACGAGGGACTTAAAATCCCTTGGCCGTATGGCCGTGCGGGTTCGACCCCCGCTCCCGGCACACAAAGTAAAAAACGCTGCATATGCAGCGTTTTTTACTTATATAGCCTTTATTTTGCAATATAATTAATACTTGACTTTTAGTATAAACATGCTATAATAAATATAAGTTCTCTAAAAAATAATAGATATTGGTTATCTGAGTAGGGATATTATTCTCTTTTGAGATAACCAATAACTATTAAAATGAAACTACTATATACTCTAGGAGGAATTTTTGTAGCAATTTTTGTAATTACTATAATTACATTGACTGTTTTTATTACCTCAAACAAAAACAGTCAAAATGCATCTGCAACAACTACTGTAGGAGATACAGTTAGTTTCGAAACCATTTCATCTGGGTCACAGACTCTCTATCCTGGAAAACTTTATCGTATTCAAACACCAAAAAACCATCGAGTTAACTGGAAGAATACAAAAGAGATATTTATCAGAACATGTCCTACATGTTCTGATGTATCAAACCTTCCTGGAAGTATGTTAAAAATGGGACGGAGTAAATCACACAGATCACTTTATTTTTCTACAAAAGAAGTGCAGAATGTTATATTTACGACCGTAAAATACTAATTTGAAGGGGCATTGACAAATGTCCCTTTTTCGTGTATAATATATTTAGATAAAGTTAAAAACCTTTGAAAAATAATAGATATTGGTTATCTGAGTAGAGATATTATTCTCTTTTGAGATAACCAATAACTATTAAATAAAATGGAAAATCAAAAAATCATAGCAGAGCCTGTCACACCTCCTGTGTGGCTAAGTACGTTATTTCCTGAGACTACACTTAACGCAAATGACGTAGTCACTAAAATGGAAATCATCGCAGCATTATGGGGAATTATTTCAGCTGGGATTCTTTTTTTACTTTTTGTAATATTACTTGTAATATTGCTCATTGTTACTTCAGTATCGAATAATGCTTTAATAACTCTTTGTATTATTGCATTGCTTGTTTCTCTCTGGAATGGAAAATCGACGTGGAGTACATGTCGGACTGGATATAAAGTTATAGTTCCACCTTCTTACCAAGGAGTCTTAACTGTTGCTGGGTCTCGTGTACAGATTCTTTTACTTGAAGGATCGTATGTGTTTCCAAATATCCGACTTCCTTTGGGAATTGCTGCTGCAAAATTCGTTATAGGTGCTGTAAATGTACCTATGTTCAAAGTCACGTATGATTTTGAAAATCTAGGAGCAATGAGTAAAAACCTTGGAGGTATGAAACTAAATGGTGCCGTAGGAATTAGAACCCGGTCAGGTGCTAAATATGTCTTCTTACGCTCTCAATACACTGACGGACAAGCTAAAAATCTTATTATTGACGAGGTTAATACTGCTTTTGGTATCACTACCAAAAAAGGTACTGCTCGTGAGTATGCTGGTATGGATAAAGATGGTAATGCTAAAAGCGGAAAGAAAGATTTCTTAAACAAGAAGCTACACCAAGTGTTACATTCTCAAGATTTTAGTGATATGAGAAAAGAAGACGATGACAGTCCTGATCTTTATCATACAAAACTAGGGGTGTTTGTTAGCCCTTATTTCACAAGTCACTCTTGGTTGAATTCAAAAACAGCTGAAAGTGTCGAGGAAGTTACGCGAACAGATGCAAAAGTTTTGACTATGCGAATGAAAATGGAGATTGTTCAGGAAACTTCTCTAAAACTTAAAGAAGCTTATGGTGACATTTCTGGTGAAGAAGCTAGGAGGATCACTATGATCATGATGGATGAATTCTCAGAAGAGAAGATCCACGACTTCTTTGGAATGATGGGTCCAGAGCAAACAATGCAACTCGTTGAAAGGGCTATGACACTACTTGGTGTCAAACCAAAAAAATGAGTTAACCTAACTGTAAAAAAAGCGGTGTCAAATGACACCGCTTCTTTTTTTACTTTTTTTATTCTAGATTAATTATGATCAATACCTAACGTAGAGAGAATCAGTCGCATGATACCAAATACTGACATCATGATAAACATTCCAATTATCCCCCACAGCATGTGCTGACGCCCTTTGGTTGCGTCCTCAGAGCTTTTATCGGTAGCTGCGACAAGTCGCATCATCCCGTACAAAAACATCACAAGGGCAAGTGTGAACATTAAACCGATAAACGGCTGCAATAATACCTGAAAGACGCGCTCCATAAATGTGGCTACGTTACCTTCAAGGTCTTGCGCAAATGCAATAAGTGGAAACATAATAATCTAGACGAATCTAAAATTAGTTAGAAACACCTGGGATTTGAGTAGTTTGAAGAGTACCTCCAACTCCAACTCCAAGAGTAGAACTGATAAGTCCGATAATTCCCCAAATAGCAAGGATAAAGAACAGTCCGATTGCACCGCTGATCATAACGCTTCGAGCTTCTTTCTTCTTTTCTTCCTCCTTTGCCGTAATGTAAGTAATTACACCCCAGATAAGATATATCACACCAAGTGTAATAAGGATTGGAATCAGTGTATTTAAAATACCTGCAACGATAGTCAAAACACCTCCTGCAGTTTGACCTTGCCCAATATTTGAGTTACCAAATTGGTTTTGTGCAAGCGCCATTACTGGTGCGAATGCAACGGTAGCAAATGCAGCAATTTTTTGTAAAAACTTTTTCATAATATATTATAATTTACTTGTTAATAATTAATAATTCTATATAACCATTATAGAATAAAATTCCATAATCTAAAAGCTAAAAGTGTGGAGTAATATCAGAGATACTTCCGCCTGTTCCAATATCTAAGGTATTACCTAAAAGCTGTAAAATACCAAAAATACCCAACATCACAAACAGACTAATAATCCCCCACAGCATAAACTTGCGACCTTCTTTTCTTTTATTCTCATCTTCTGCATTAATAAGGTATTGAATAACTCCATACATAAATGCTACAAGCGCGACAGTAACTAATAGAGGTATAACTGATCGAGACAACAAACACGTAGCGAAGTTAAAAACGTCGCCAAGATTATTTATAGAATTACTACAAGCATTACTTGTATTTTGAGCAAAGACAGATCCAAGAGGTAAAAGCGAACCAGCTAATACACTACTGGAAATATAAAGTTTGTTACGTAGTATATTCATAATTAGTTAGTTAACTGCTCTACTGTACCTCCGATTGCTTGAGCAAGGACATATGAGCCTAATAATACAGCACCGCCGACAACTGCCCATAACAACGCCTGACGAGCTTTCTGTAACTTTTCAGGATTACCTTGCGCCGCAACTAGCATAAAGCCAGCAAAAATGATGGCAAGAGCTACAAGAGGTGTCCCGATGATCAATACAATATTAAGCAATGATTTAATTAACTCTGGTAAAGAATTAATATTGCCCGATAGTGGATTCTCAAGATAGACAGCTGTAGAAGCTGCTTCTGTCTCAGCTTCCCCTTCTGCAAAAATATATTGAACAGGAATCAAGATATAAAGAAAAACGAACATACTGATATATAGGATTTTTTGCGAAATTTGTTTATACATAAAATAATTATACTATAAAAAATAAGTAAACGTTTTAAAAGATGTTAATTACTACCAAGATCGATCAAAGCCCATGTTTGTGTGACACCAAGTGAAACAAGGATTGTTTTCACGATAAGCCAAGCAGCAAGCACTACTACTATACCAATAAACACTTTAATGAATATATCACGTGCCTTTGTGCGTGATTCTGGTTTTGATCCTTGGAAGAGTAACAGGAATCCTGCATATGAAAATGCAATTGCAGCAATCGGTATAATCATAATGAATACAAAATTCATAGCACGTCTCACTAAATTTATGACTTGACCATAATCACACTTTTTAACTACACCGTCACACGGAACAATACCAGTAGATAGCTCTTGTGCAAGATCTGAAAAAGGCTGTGCTATTTGACCGTTAAATAACGAACTTCCGGCTTCGGTCACTATCCCTCCTTCAACCTCTTCATCTTCAGAATCAATAATGTCTGGAGTTCGTCCAGCTTGTAAAAAGTAAACTAATTCTTCGCCTTCGTACAAACCAACATAATACATTTTATTAGGTTCAATACGTCCCACAGCAAATGATTCTGCATCGGCATAAAAATTTGTTATCTGCTTGTTAAATAAGAAATTTTGTCCTGCTTGTGGTGATAAAGGAGCTGGAAATATTTGAACTTTTCTAAACGTTTGAGCATCGTATCCAAATTTTAAATACGCTGCTTCTCGTGTTTGGTTTTGAACCTGCATGTCTCCTGAAAAATTAAACTTGACAGTGTTAGCTGGTACACTACCTGTATTACTTACACTCATATAAGGGCTTGTATTCCAGTTTACAATGATTCTGTTCGCATCATTAATCTGGTCTACATATGTATACAGGCGTTTAATTGCGATAGTATAATGACGGGGTGTAGTACCAACCATTTTAGTTCCGTAAATACCAACAAAGTATGGCCTGTCGACAAATATTGGAAATGCATTTTCCTCTGCTTCATTATCATTATTTAAATTATATACCTTTTCATTAATTGTAAGAGATCCGGAAACATTTTGATATTCAGCGATTTGATCATTAAGCTCTAGAGGGTTACGACCAAAGAAAACTTTGACTGTGTCATACGACTCCCCATTCAAATTAACTTCCGCATTGATGTCGTAATAAAAATCATAAAAGAATTCAATACCATTGATTGAAACTCCTGGTAACTCAACGTCACCTACAAAGATGTTCCCATTTAAAATATCTGTGATCGTAAGGTTATCAAAAAGATTAAATTCAATGTTTTGTAAATTTTCAATACTAAAATCGTTAAGACTTGCGGTACCGTTTTGAAGATCTTGTATATTTATACCGAAAATTTCAATATCATTAACTTGTGTTCTCATTCTAAATGCCAGCTGATCATTCCAATTAATCATCGGAACATTAAATATTGCCGTACTTGTATCACCTTCAGTTACACCGTCACCAAATATAAACGTCTCATTAGGTAGTCCATTATTGCCTGAACCATTTTGCTCACCTTCATTACCATTTACTGTAGCACCCTCGGCAAGTCCAGATGAAATACACAACTCCGCTTCGGCGTCCCAAACCTGAGCAGCATTACACGACTCTGAACCTTCTTCACCTGTTCCGCCAGACGGTTCTTCACCACCTCCCTGACTACCGCTTCCACACGTTTGACTCCCGACGGGTGTACCTCCTGTTGGTGTGAAAGACTCTAAACAAAGTTCGTACGAGGTCACTACCAAATTATTTTTTAATACGTCTACTTGATAGATACCTGGATCAACTGGAGTAGTAGATGTACCTACAGTATATATATCTGCATATCCTGCAACTCCAGAAGCGGTCACGCTTTCAACCGCAGAGTCAACAACAAAGTTGACTATGTTCATATACTGTGAAGCTCCTGGTTCTTTCAGTTTATACACAAAGCTATCTTTGAGGTCATCAGCATATGCATCCATATTAACTGTCTCTCCATAAATAAGTACGTCTACATGCGGAAACCACTGTCCAGTACCTAATGGTGAGGATAGTGCATCTGTAGCACCCACATAAAATGTTTTTCCTTGGTATGTAACCGTATCGTGAAAATTATAGTTATTAAAAATAACATTTGCCGAGACTAATGTAGCGGAAATCATGGCGAGAAATACAACTGCCAACATAAGAAGTCCGTATTTCAAGAATTTAAGTTTTTGCACTAAAAACATCATAATATCTATTCATTACCTAGTAACCTTTTAATATCAGCACGAGCTTCACGAACAGTTTCATCAGCACGTTGCAAACCAGAAAGTGTATTCAGAATCATACGATTGAAAATTATGTCTGTTGCTTCAACTTGTGGATCCCACCACGCTCTTGAAATAATCATAGAATTATAAAATGTTCGCATGTAGGCTTCGGTTGGCGTATTCCCTGTCAAAACCTCTCGACGTACTGGCGGTAGTAAAAATCCTTCTGAAAAAATAGCATTATAATCTGGACCTGTTAAAAGTCTTACCAGATTATATGCAGAAGGAACATTCTGAGACTGTTTACTAATAGCAAGTCCTGTCATACGTGCGGTTGTTAATTGTAACCGAGCATCACGTGTTTGAGGTAGCAGTGTTACATTAAAATTAAGGTTTGGGTTTTGCGCTTGCAAAGTCTGCATTTCACCTGCATATCCAATGTACATAGCTACATCTTCAGCAATAAAAGCATCACGACTATTACGCAAACCAACGTTCCAAGAGTAGTGATCCTGCTCAGGGTCAGCAAAGGATGTGTAGAAACGAAGAGCTGAAGCAATGCTTCCTGTAGAGTTTGAACCAGTAAAGGCTTCTATAAATGATCCATCACCTGACTGCAAAACAAGAGGTACGTCACCTTGCATAGCAATGGTAGCGATTATGTCTTTTGCATAATTCACATTGTTTGATGTACCAAGGGCAATAGCTGATTTATTGATTTGCCCTGTTTCACTTTTGCGCGTAAGCTTTGGTGCCATAGTTAATAATTCGTCCCAGTATTTTGGCGGTTCTAAAATAAAGTTTGAATTTAATAAATCACGATTGTAATACAGCACCATTGGGTTAGCTAAAAATGGCACCGCAATAATACCTTCAGGTGTCATATAAATAGCTCCTTCATCTACAAATTGATTAAGAAACTCTTCTTTTGGATAACTTTCGTATGGAATTGGTAGTACTTTATTTTTATGCTCAACAACACGATCATGATCAATGAAAAAGAGGTCAGGCCCAACACCAGCAGCGAGAGCTTGGACAAGCTCTTCGTAATATGTACCCTCTTTTTTTGATACATATTTTAGAACAAGACCATCGTACTCTTGCGTAAGTGGTTCGAAATAAGGTTTAAAATAACCCGACGGAAATGTCCCCCAGATAATAAGCTCTCCAGAAAATAACTGCTGTTCTGCCGCTGATTTTCCTGTTGGGATAAATCCAGAAAAAATCGCCATTCCGGCTGCGATAAATACACCGAAGACAATAAGCAAAATTGTTTGAAAATTTTTCATAAACTATTTTTTAAATACAAGCCCGTAATGATGTTCTCCAGCTTCAATAGTTTTTGTTACTGAAAATCCATGTGAAGTAAATAATTGTTCAGAAGCATCTTTGTTAAATACCTGATCAGAATGTGGACCAACGCCACCAAATGATTCTGCCCAATCAACTACTAGTATCATACCATTTGGCGATAGGATACGCTTTACTTCCTGTATAAAACCTTCTTTATCTTCAACTTGAAATAAAACATTTGCAACAATAGCTGTATCAATCGACGCGTCACGCAAACGTGTTCCGTTTGGTTTTTCTGCATCAACCCATACCGTTGTAATATTTCCGATACCTTTTTCTGTTGCTTCTGCTTTTAGTCGTTCAAGTAAATCTTTTTGTACATCAAGAGCAAAAACGCGACCATTAGGACCAACGGCTTCAGATGCTGCAAAAGAATAGAACCCAGTTCCTGATCCAATATCAGCGACCTGTGAGCCTTTTGTAATACTCAATTGTGCAACAATTTGTTTTGGTTCTGAAAAAGGCATAATTTAGAGAACAGTTAAAGATGCAATAGCATCACCAGCTCGTAATTTCATTATACGTACTCCTTGAGTTGCACGTCCAAGTTCTGCAATCGTTCCAAGTTCTGTACGAATTACCTGACCTTTCTTTGAGACAACAATCACTTCGCTCTGATCCTCGGTAATAATTCGTGACCCTACAAGCAGTCCTGTTTTTGTCGTAAGTTGAGCAGTCTTAATACCTGATCCGCCTCGATTTTGAACTTTATACTCTGAAATATCAGTTCGTTTTCCATAACCATTTTCACTTAAGGTTAATACTTTTGTTGTTGCATCTTTTGTAACAACCCCAATACCGACAACATGGTTGCCTTTTTTTAGAGTAATACCTTTTACACCAGCTGCAGTTCGCCCCATTGCACGTACATCTTCTGATTTAAATCGAATAGCTTGTCCATTATGCGTTGCGATAAACAGTTCATCTTTATCGTTAACAAATCGAGCGCCGAATAATTGGTCTCCTGAATTCAAATTAAGAGCAATTAATCCATTACTACGAACCTTTGCAAAAGCATCAAGCTCCATCTTTTTTACGAGACCATTTTTAGTTGCCAAAAATAGATATTGATATTTTTCTCGCACCTCTTTTGAAAGCGGTAAAATCTTGGTTACATGTTCATCATCATTAAGTGCAAGAAAATTCATAATCGATTTTCCTTTCGTTGCACGTTTTCCTTCTGGAATGTCATACATTTTAATATTGTACACTTTTCCTGCATCAGTAAAGAACAGAAGATCACTGTGAGTGTTTGCGATTAACACATCAGTTACGACGTCCTCTTCTTTGGTATTAATATCTACAACACCAACACCTCCACGTTTTTGTTTTTTATATTCTGTTGGATCAGTTCGTTTTACATAGCCACCTCGAGTAAATACAAGCGCTGATTCTTTTTGTGGAATCAAATCTTCATCCGCAATAGCTGAAACACCTCGTACCATTACACGTGTACGCCTGTCATCGTTATATTTAGCTTTAATTTCAAGTAATTCGTCTTTAATAACGCCAAGCATTTTAGCTTTACTCTTTAATAGGTCGTTCAAAGATTTAATAACTTTTTTAATTTCTTGCAGCTCATCTTCAATTTTCTTTCGTTCGAGACCAGCAAGTTTTTGCAACCGCATCTCAAGAATAGCTTGAGCTTGAATTTCACTAAACTTGAATTTCTTCATCAAATTAGTTTTGGCTGTCGGTGTATCTTTTGAAGACTTGATTAACTTAATAACCTCATCAATATGATCAAGGGCTTTATTGAGACCTTCTAGAATATGAGCTCGAGCTTCAGCTTTTCTCAGATCAAATTCGGTACGCCTTCGCACGATCTCTTGTCGATGCTCTATAAATAAAGAGAGGATATCGTGCAGTGAAAGTGTTTGTGGTACGCCATCTACAAGTGCAACAACGTTAAAGTTGAAATTACTTTCAAGTTCTGTGTGTTTATATAAATAGTTCAGTACTCGTTGTGGATTAATACCCGCCTTCAAATCAATAGCTACACGAATATCACTCGTTGATTCATCGCGCATGTCTTTAATCCCGGCAAGTTTCTTGTCACGCACTAAATCTGCAATCTTTACCAGGAGGTTTGATTTATTTACACGGAAGGGGATTGAACTAATAATAATTTGAAATGAACCATTTTTCTGTTCTTCAATTTCTGCCAATCCGCGAGTTACGATACCACCACGACCTGTAGCATAGGCGTGCATGATATCTTTTTTGTTGAAAATAATTCCTCCAAGTGGAAAATCTGGTCCTTGAATGTGTTCCAGTAAATCTTCTGTTGTGGCTTTTGGATTATCAATCAACGCAACTGTCGCGTCAACCACTTCACCTAAATTGTGTGGCGGAATGTTTGTTGCCATACCGACGGCGATACCTAATGTTCCGTTCAAAAGTAAGTTTGGTACTGCGGCTGGTAAAACTGAAGGCTCTTGCTTTGTTCCGTCATAGTTATCTCGGAAATTAACCGTATCTTTTTCAATATCACGCAACATTTCGCTAGAAAGTTTCATCATCTTTGCTTCTGTATAACGATACGCAGCAGCACTATCACCATCAATAGAACCAAAGTTACCTTGACCCCATACTAATGGGTATCGAAATGAAAATGTTTGAGCCATACCAACCATAGAATCATATACTGATGTATCACCGTGTGGATGATACTTACCTAATACATCTCCAACGATCGTCGCAGATTTTTTAAATCGAGAAGTAGAAGTCAGCCCAACTTCATTCATTGCATACAAGATTCGACGATGCACAGGTTTTAATCCATCTCGCACATCTGGTAGTGCGCGCGAAGTAATAACCGACATTGAATATGCCAAAAATGATTCACGCATTTCTTGACTAATTGAAAACGGAATAATGTGTCCGTGATTTATTTCTTGAGTTTCATCAGATTTTTTTACCATATATTAGTTTTTCTATTATACCGTAAAAAGCCTTATTTTGTAAGTTATGCAACACTATTCTGTGGATGAATTTTCGTCACCCTGCAACATTTCAAACTCGTCAAGCTCATTATCGTTAGCTTCAGTAGCCTCAACTGCATCATTCCTCTCTTCAATATCAAAACCGTACGCATCAGAAAATTCATTATAAGCAGCGCTTTCTATCAGAGATTGTTCTTCAATATATTGTTCAACAATACTTTCCTTATCTTTTTGCTCTTGTTTAATTTCAGCGCGCTGATTTTTATAATCACCAAAAACATCACTAATCGATTCCTTGAGAATACCAAACGGTTTTACATCATCTTTTATAATCTCTTTTGAATCTGAGAAACGTCCAGAATTTGACCACGCCCAGAAAAAAACAACCACAATCGTCACTAAAACAGCGACAATAACCGCTACAGCAATTCGTGTATGTTCTGATTTTTTACGCAACTTGTTAAGCATAAGTTTATGTTACGACGACAATACTACTACCTCCCCTTTCTTACCTTCTAAATCTTTTGGTTTAATAGTAAGTTTATCAACTGACGTAGTCCCACCACCTCCTTCTTTTATAAATTGCTTTAATGCGTCCTTGTCTTGATCGGTACCATAATCCATTGGAATGATAATGCTGGGCTCAAATCCAATAGCAAGTTTGTGGGCAACAAGTGGGTCAAGAGTACTCTTACCACCTATTGGTACAAAAACGATATCAGCACTTTCAATTTCTTCACGTACAGCTGCTGGTAAGTCTTTTGAAACAAGGTGTCCAAGAAAAAGAATGCTCATCCCGTCAAAATCAAGCGAGTAAATAGTATTTATAAATTTCTCTCCATCAATCTCAGTTTCAGATTGAAGTCCTTTTATATATATTCCATTCACCTCATAACTTCCTGGACCGTCGATAATAAAAGGTTCTTTGTCACCGTATGATAAATTTGCAGCGCCATTATAATCAGGATGATTTGTTGTTACTAAAACAACGTTAGCACCAAATTTTGTTGGCTTTTCTTTTAATTTTGATTCTTTATTAATAGGGTTAAAGGCAAGCGTTGTATCTCCTAATTGTATTTTAAAAAATTGTTTTCCGTGATGTGTAATTATCATATGGAAGTATTATAGCAGAAAAATAAAAAAGTCGCCGAGCATTTGCTCGTGCGACTTTTCATCATTATAAGAAGATCTTAGACCGTTGCACTTACCATAGCCGTATGAGCTATATGAGTTTTTCTGTCTTCCTCAAGAATCTGCCCTTTTTTAGAAACTGTTGTGTGTGGCACTGCCTTCAATCTCTCAAATGGTATCGTATCACCTGTCACTCGACAAATATTAGTGTACGAACCATTAGCAAGTCTATGAAGTGCGGCAGTTAAACTCTTTACAATTTTAGTGCTTCGTCCAACTTCAATAGCTTGCACGTCAGTAATTGTATTAAGTACCATACTGTCATCCTCATGAGCTTTCATGAGATCTGTATCATTACAGTGTTTGCTCGACAAAGATTCTACTGTATACCCAAGAAGGCTAAGTTGAAAAGCAAGCTTTTCTTGAGTGATTTTTCTTAGTTCAAGTAACTGTTTTTTTGAAAGAATTTCTTCAGCCATTTTTATTGGTTTTTATTATTTTTTACCGCAGATTCATTTCTTTAGCTTGTGGTATACAATACCACATATTTCACATATTGCAACATTACTAATGTTTAATTCTAAAATAAAAAACCACCGAAATTTAAAAACTTTTTTAGTTTCTAAATTTGGTGGTTCTATAAAAAAATGTTTCTAGACTAAACTATAATCTGCATCTTACTTCTTATTTTTGAAGGAATTGTCATAGTTGCCACAGGCGATGCCAGTAAGCGCACTTCTGATATCTTTTGACCTGTGGCAACGCATATGCCGTAATTACCGTCACGCAGTCGGATGAAAGCTCTTTCAATGCACTCAAGAAATGCATTTGCCCTTTTGACCTCAGCGTCACGATCTTTTTTACGCTCGTCATATGCTGTTTTAGCAACTTTTGGTGCTATTCCTTTAGGGTAAATAATCCTTATCCGATCAATGTGATTCTCTGTTTCTTTTTGCTTTTTAAGAAGCAGGTCATAACAGGCTTGCAAGTCTACTGCTGTGTAGTACTCATTAGCTCTTATCTGATTGCGACTTAATCCTTTTATTACTCTTAATCTCATTTTGTAAAAGTTTTATTGATTTTATCTTAGGAAATCCAAGACTTGGCAACACAATACTACATATTATACATAAAGCAAATATCACCTTTCTCTATTGATTTAAAAACTCAAATATGTTATAAAATAGGAGTTAATTATTAGCCAGAACATGTGGTTAACCTTGATCGTCCTCTTGAAACAAAGTGTTTCAATGACTTTCAAATCCACACGTTTCTATTGCAAAGCCCGCCTTTGCCTTAATTGGCAGATGGTGGGATTTTTTAATATCTACTCAAGAGCATAGCGATTGATTGTAGATATTAACATCCGTAGCTCGCCTGCGAGCAAGAATGTACTTTCTACACAAAAACATATTAATTGTAGAAACATAAAATAAAGCTTTGCATACATCATTAAATTATATATGACAACAGAAACAACAATTGACACAACAACAATCATGGGCTCACTTGTTGAGAACATGACAAACCAACGTCGTATTGAAAATGACGATATTATTGAAGGAACCGTTATCGCATTTGAAGGTACTGCCGTATACGTTGACCTTGCTCCTTATGGAACAGGTCTTATCTTTGGTCGCGAATTTATCAACGCTAAAGATATTCTTAAGAACACAAGTATCGGTGACACCGTAAAAGGTAAAGTTGTCGATAAAGAAAACGAGAATGGATACGTTGAGCTTTCACTACAAGAAGCCAAACAAGCTCTATTATGGAAAGAAGCTGACGAACTACTTAAAAACAAAACTGAGTTAGTACTTGAAGTAAAAGAAGCCAACAAAGGTGGTCTTCTTATTAACTGGCAAGGTATTTCAGGATTCCTTCCTGCATCTCAGCTATCAGCTGAACACTACCCACGTGTAGCTGAAGGCGATAAGGAGCTTATTTTACGAGAATTAAAAACTCTTGTAGATACAAAGATCTCTGTTTCTATCATTGGAGTTAATCCAAAAGAAGGAAAATTGATTTTCTCTGAAAAAGGAAAGGAAAAAGAAGAACGAAAAGAATTGATCACAAAATACAGTATTGGGGACGAAGCTGAATGTGATGTTACAGGAACAACAGAATTCGGTGTATTCTTGAAGCTAGAAGAAGGTCTAGAAGGACTGGTACACATTTCAGAAATCGATTGGTCACTTGTTGAAGACCCACGAAAAATGTTCAAACTTGGTGAAAAAGTAAAAGCTAAAGTTATTGAAATCAAAAGCGGAAAGATCTCTCTATCTATCAAAGCCTTGAAAGGAAACCCTTGGAAAGAAGCTTCTGATAAGTACAAGAAAGATCAAGAAGTTTCAGGTGTAGTTATCAAGCACAACAAGCACGGAGCACTTGTTGCTATCGAAGCTGGTGTTGCTGGATTGATCCATGTATCTGATTTTGAATCAGAAGCTAAATTGCGAGATACTCTTGAAATCGGAAAATCATACCCCTTCAAGATCAATCTTTTTGAACCAAAAGAACAAAAAATGACCTTGTCATTTGCAGGAGAAAACAAATAATAACTTCTTTATATCTATTAAAAAATCACCCATATGGGTGATTTTTTAATTAAATTTATTCATTGCAGCTTCTCTTCCTTCCGTAACGATTGTCTTAATGATATCTTGAACAGTACTGCTAAGCTTTTTTACTGTTTCTAAATCTTCTTTTGAGAATATTCCTAACACGTTAGGCTTTATAACTTTACCATCTTCTAACTCTAACGAAATACCGATACGGATACGTGTAAAGTTACTGGTACCTAAATGCTGTTCTATTGATCGAATACCGTTATGACCTCCATTACCTCTGTCATGCGATATTTTGACCTTACCGACAGGTAAATCAATGTCATCATAAACAACTACAATACCATCATTTGACACCTCGTGCTTATCTTTCGCGTATCGTACAGAAATACCTGATTCATTCATAAACGTTTGAGGTTTTAAATATTCTACTAATTCATCGCCTACCTGTGATTTAAAATATTCAACATTTCCATTTTTATTAAACACCCAGTCTTCATTTTCTAGCATTTTACTCAACACAATAAACCCAGCATTATGCCGAGTCTTTTCATATTTCTCTCCTGGATTTCCTAGACCTACGATTAAAAACATATAGATAATATTACCATAAAATATGCTGTCATTCCGAATTTATTTCGGAATCTAGATCCTGAAATAAATTCAGGATGACAAAGTCTTTGCGAGGAACTTAAACAGTCTGGAGGACTGTTTAAGAAAGAAGCCTGCCTCGAATTGACGAGTCAAGGCGGGCAATCTAGGATTAGAAAGAATGCTCTGGATTGCTTCGTTCCTCGCAATGACGAGATAGAGTTTCAAATAAACGTTTAGTATCCTTCTTCAACCTACGCCGAACTCCTTTTAATTTCGAACTAGAATGAATGTGCCGTAGGCTGCGAGGACTGTCTGAGGGCTCGACCCGAGTTCCGCAGCAAATTAATGTCGGTTCTGAAATTATTAGGAGCGAGGTGTAGTTGCACATTTTTTGGTTACTTTTTTGGGTGACAAAAAAGTAACAGAATAAATTAAGTAAAAGAAAAACCGTTTTCACGGTTTCCCTCCTTACTTTATTACATAAATTATAGCAATCAATCCTAGTTCTATTTGAGAGTACCAACATCATATTCTTGTTGTTTTACTCTATAGACCCATCAAGCATTCAATTGAGATGCTCGATTAGGATTTTAACCTGGTTAACGAGACCAGGTGCCCGTGTTCTCTTTTAAAGAATTTAGAACAATATTCTAATTACAGTAGTGTAACTATTGACCAATATCTAAATTAATAGATTAAATGAATTCAGTTCCACGACCAGCTTCCGCTAGCCGTGCCTTGTTACGACTTAGTCCCTGTCACCAATTTCACCTTCGGCCACGCGAGCTGCGCAGACTTCGGGTGCCACCGGCTCCCTTGACTTGACGGGCGGTGAGTACAAGACTCGAGAACGTATTCACCGCAGTGTGCTGACCTGCGATTACTAGCGATTCCAACTTCATGGGGTCGAGTTGCAGACCCCAATCCGAACTAGGGGTGGCTTTAGAGGATTGGCTCGGGATTGCTCCGTCGCGACCTGTTGTACCACCCATTGTATCACGTGTGTAGCCCAAGACATCAAGGGACATGCTGACCTGGCGTCGTCCTCACCTTCCTCCCCCCTCAGAAACGACAAGGTTGTCATTCCGAAATCGACACATTTTGTGTCGATTTAGGATGACAATTCTCATCTCTGAGGGGGCAGTCTCGTATGACATATAAAACATACGATGAGGGTCGCGCTCGTTAACCGACTTAACGGTACAGTTCAAACCACGAGCTGACGACGGCCATGCATCACCTGTTCAAGTGTCCGAAGAAAGAATCCGTTTCTGGAAACCGTCACTTGAATTTCTAGTCTTGGTAAGGTTTTTCGCTTATCGTCGAATTAAACCACATGATCCACCGCTTGTGCGAGTCCCCGTCTATTCCTTTGAGTTTTAGCCTTGCGGCCGTACTTCCCAGGCGGCAGATTTAACGCGTTAGCTGTATCTCTCAGAGGGTCGATACTCCGAAAGATTAATCTGCATCGTTTAGGCCCTGGACTACTGGGGTATCTAATCCCATTCGCTACCCAGGGTTTCGTGCCTTAGTGTCAAGCGCGACCCAGCATATTGCCTTCGCCTTTGGTGTTCCCCAAGATATCAACGGATTTCACCCCTACACCTTGAGTTCCATATGCCTCTGTCGTCTTCTAGTTGTACCGTTTCAAAACCCTTCCCAGTGTTAAGCACTGGTCTTTAAATTCTGACTAATACAACCACCTACGCACCCTTTACGCCCAATGATTCCGGATAACGCTCGGGGTACTCGTATTACCGCTCCTGCTGGCACGAGTTTAGGAACCCCTTATTCATAAGGTAACGTCAAAAATTTCCTCCCTTATAAAAGATGTTTACATACCGAAATACTTCATCCATCACGCGGCGTCGCTCCGTCACAGTTTCCTGCATTGCGGAAGATTCTCGACTGCAGCCACCCGTAGGTGTTTGGGCCGTGTCTCAGTCCCAATGGTGGGGATCGGGCTCTCACCCCCCCTAGGCGTCATTGCCTTGGTAAGCCATTACCTTACCAACAAGCTGATACCGAGCAGGCCATTCCAGAAGCGCCTGAGCTTTACTCTTGCGAGACTATCAGGTATTAATCCACCTTTCGATGGGCTGTCCCTGACTTCTGGGTATGTTCCTACCTGTTACTACCCCGTTTGCCACTACTCCGAAGAGTCGTTCGACTTGCATGCCTTATCCACGCCGCCAGCGTTCATCCTGAGCTAGGATCAAACTCTAAAATTAAACTTATTAGATTTTGAAATCTTAAGCTCTATAGAGTAAAACAACAATTATATGATGTTTTACTTCTTCATTGTGTACTTTTCTCAAATAGAATGATGGTTGTTTTTAAATAAATAAAAACAAATCATTTTTACTAGTTAGATTGCATAACTTCTATTATTTATTGGATAAATAATAGAGCTATAATTTATGTAATTTACAAAGTAAAGAGCATCCTACATCTACACCTATAAAAGGCATAAACTTGAGATACTCAAAACAAAAATGAAATCAGATAAACTGTCTTCATAATTCTGTTTTGAACATCCTGTGAAGCGTGCCAAAGTATAACCTATTACATTTTTTAATGCAAGTATTAATAACACTCTATTTTTGATATACTTACACTAGCCATGCAGTTATGCAAGAACCTGCACTTCGTAAAATGTTTAACAATTAAATACACCAGCAAAAAACCGCCCGAAGGCGGTTTTTTGTTTTAAAACAAAATTAAGCTTTTGTTACATTTACAGCAGATTGTCCTTTGTCACCGTCTTCCAAATCGAAAGAAACAGTGTCACCTTCCTTTAGCCCGTCAAAATCTCCATCGAACTTAGTAGCGTGAAAGAAAATATCTTTCTCGGCACCTTCCATGGTGATAAATCCAAAGCCTCGGTCTGAGACAATCCGTGCGATAGTTCCCGTATTCATTACGTTTGAATCTGCACTAGATTGAATTTATAATTTAAATATTATTAGAAACAATATTTAGAAAATAAACTCCTTACTAAAAACCAAATGATAGTCGCCAAACACTGATTCGACTTAACCTAATGCAGACGCATTTGATACTTTAAATTATAACACAACCTTTCAAAAAAGTATACTATTCAGACAGGTTATTTTTATCTTCAAGCTCTTTTGTAGTTTTTTGAAGTTCTATCATCAGTTCACGAGGATTATCATATCTACTAAGCGATCTTATAATTGGAAGAATTCTAGTTTAGTTCAGTTATTTTATCTCCATCATTTCTACAAACCCTTTCCCTTCTTTATAGAGAAGAACATGAAACTAAACTATACTTGAGAATATTATATAGTCGATACTTAGGAGTCCTGACCCAAATGATATTACGATCAGCGCTAGCGCTGCTAAAATTATATCGTATGACCAATCAGGAAACTTTTTATCTGTCCAACCTATTTTCCAGACTGTCCCAACAATCATATGTATAAAAATAAGTCCGGCAAATATCCATGACATAAATCCAAGACCAATCATGATACCACCAACAACTTCGAGGACGGCAATTCCTGTTCCAAATAGCCATCCTGGCTTAAACCCCATACCTTCAAAATCTTTGGCATTATTTTTTAAATTCTTAATCTTTGGTAGTCCGAAATATAAAAAGACGATAGCAAGTACGATACGTACAAGTAGTATTGCAATGTGTTGTAATAATAATATATTCATATATGTAAATTGTATCATATATTTTTGTAATAAATATTTGACTAAGCAACGATTTTAGGATTTAATGAAATAAAAATCGAATTGAAACTTAATATTCAAAAACTCTTTGAAAATGAGAAAATTATTCATTATTTTGTTTATTGCTATTACAGCAACAAACAGTACAGAGGCTATTACCTATAATGACGCATTTAATGCATTACTTATCGACATGGAACTTGCTTTAGATGAAAAAAATAACATATCGTTAAATACATTAACGATCGTAACAAATAAAGCAGACACATTAAGACAAGAGGTTGCCGCAGGTAACATATCTGATGAAGAAGCCGTTTGGAATGTTATCGAAATATATGTTGACCAAGAAGGACTTTATTGTGAGAACTTGGCCGAAACGATCAAGCTTTATAACGATGAAAAAGTTGCAAAGACTGACTCTATGCTACTGTCACAATGTACAACTATGGAGAGTCGAATGGCTGAGTTCGAAACTCAAGGATGGGCTATTCCTGCAAGAATACAGACGCGGTACGATAAACTTATCGAGCTTCGAAACAGTAACACTCGACTTATGAAACAAGAACGTGAACGTAGACTGGCAACACCTGGTTTCTACGTGACTGAAACTGAAATAGGTAACACTACTTATGTAAGGTCGCAAATCCAAGATCCTGAATACGGAATCATTGCCTCTTTTCCTAACAACGATGTTGGTCAAGATTACTTTGCACTCACCACCAAGTTCCGCAACGGACACGACGCGGTTGACCTTGCCCACTGTGGAGGTTGCCCTGTTCTAGCAGTTACAGACGGTATTATGAATGCACCCGCATATCACTCAATCTTAGGATGGTATGCCATGCTCGTTAGTGAACATATTAATATGTATTTTGTGTATGGACATCTATCTAAAAGAACAGTACGCTCTAGCGTATCTGTTATTGCTGGTCAGACTATAGGTCTTGAAGGTCATAGTGGAAGAACTCGAGGAAGTAAGGGAGACGAAAGCGTCTGTCTACACTTTAAAGCCGTTTATATTCATAGTGATGGTACTAAAATCACGTATGATCCAACTTACGCTTTTAAAGGAAACTACAAAAATCGAGAGATGAACAATGCAGTTCATTTCAAGATTGAAGGCAAGAAAGGCAAGGCTATAAATGAAGTTGAATACCTTAAAGCGATTCAAGCTGAAAGATTTATAACAATGAAATAATTAATCTCACACATATGAAGTAAAAGAAAAGTCCCGACATAAGTCGGGACTTTTTCACATCTTTAGTAAATGATTACTTAGTTACATCTTCTCCTTCTTGATGTTGATCATCTCCTCCATTTTCAATTCCGGTTTCATTTGTAGCCCTTTTCATTTCTTCAGTCTCTGTGACTACTTCGCCTTCACCCTCTGCTTCAGTAATTTCTCCATCAACTTCTGTTTCTGTTTCTGTTTTAACATCAGATACTACTTCTTCTGTTAGTTATGAGATCTTCACCAAACTCATACTCAGTTTCAATATCTAATACTACAACCACTATAACTCCTTATGTAATTAAAAAATTTCCTTTGTTTATTAAAAACTCTAGAATGTAATTACACTAAGCACATTCGATGTGTATAATATTATAACGTTTATATTATACTATTCTTAGAAATAATTAAGAACGATCTTCAAGCCATTTAATCATAGCGCTCAATGTTCCTGAACCTACACCACCATCTGGGGTTAGTTTTTCTTTTGATTGAAAACTTTCCACCTTGTTACGTGTTCCTGGACCAAAATCATTATCAACACCTCCTGATGTATTATTATATACGTTCAAGAATTTTTGAACGGTTCCAACTGATGAGCCTGAATTTCCAGGCTCTAAAACGACACCTTTACTTTTCAGACTTTTCAGAGCTGTCAAAAGATCAGAATCAGAACTTGTTGTAGGTTCAGGCTTAGTCTCAACTTTTGTTGCGACAACAGTTTCTTGTTCGGCTACAATTTCTTTCTGACCTTCAAGGTCAACAGATAGTGATGCAATTTGTCGTTCTAATTCTGTAACTTTTTCATCTTTTTCTACTAACTGTTCTTTTAATTCTCGTACTTGTTGTTTTAATCCACTTTCGTCTCCTTTTTCTAATGCCATGTATGCCAAGAAACCTATCGCCGCAATGACAAGAACCATAATAGAAGAAGTTACCGTAAATTTAAGATTTTCCATATATAAAACATTATAGCAAAACCCTGATAAAAAACATCCACAATGTTGTGGATGTTTTTTATTTATTTTTTAGGTTTTGATTTTGCTAGTTGTAACAATAACTCATCTTTCTTTTTCTGAAGATCTTCTGTCTTATCAAGAGCTGCTTGTTTTTCAGAAGGAAATTCCTTGTCCATTTTTTCTTGCGCTTCTTGTTTCATAATGTCAAAAAGTTCAGAAAGTGTTATTCCCTCATTTATCTTATCACGATTTCTTTCGATGAATTCTTCCTGAAGTGCTCTACCTCCTGAATAATCACCTAGTGCTTCAAAATATGAAAATATTTTTGGACTTGCGTCGTTACTGTCGGGTATTTTTTCTGATTTTTTATTTCTCAAATCTTTTTCTAACTTTTCATATTCAGTTTTTAAATCTGAAAGCATTTTTTTATGTTTTTCTTTTCCAATCCATGGGTTCTTTTTTGATTCGATTCCCCATTCACTTTTTTTACTTTTTATTGTTTCTTCTAATTGACTAATAGTGTCATCACGTTCTTTACGTTTCTGTTCAATATTATCAAACATTCCTTTAAATTCTAACCCGAACCTTTCATGAAATCCTAACGTATCATTTAGATTACCATGGTACTGTGCATTTAATTTCATCGCTTCTATATGTGCGTTTGTAGCTTTTACCTTACCTCTTTCGAAACCTTCTTTTTGTTTTTGTAGATCGTCATAACGAAGGTCCTCAAACGTATCAAGAGTCTCAGCATTATGAAGTGCTTTTTCAATTTCTATCTCAGACAATTCCCTCACTATATTTTCTTGACCTTGAATATCTTGTATTTTTTCAGAAAGCTTTCGCTGTACATCTAAAACTGATGTACCTTCAATACCAAGAGACTTTATTAATTCTTCTCCTGTTTTTTGCTCACCCTTTACTTGTAAAAAAAATGTCGGCAACTGTCTATAGTCCATAGCTGAATTATGTGCTTTAGTTGTAGCACCTTTAAGACTATTCATATTATACACATCATCTGTATTTTCTAATGATTTAATAGCTTGAGTATATTCTTTAATAGAATCAACCCTACTTACAAGTAACTTCTCAGTTTCGCTAAAATCAATTTTAGGAGGAAATGCACCTGAATAATGAAGAGCTCCCAAAAGTAACTCCTCTTGCTGACCATTCCTATCACCATGGCCATCATATTCTGTAAGAGTAATAAATCTTTCATAAGTCATACCATACCCACTCGCATGTTCAGAATTAAATTCTAAACCTTTTTGCTTAAACTCTTGAGCTTTATCCTGTAATGCTTTTCTAAACTCTTGTTGGGCAATTTTAAATTCGTCATATTTTTTTCTTGTAGCTTGAACTTGCTCAGGTGATAGTGATTTAATTTGCTCTTGCACTTCAAGCGGTGTCTTTTTTTGATTTTCAAACGCGTCTGTTGCGTTGATCATATATTGTTCAACCATAACTTCTTTTACTGCATCGCGACCATCTTTTTCACAGACTTCAAGAACTTTGGTTCCAAGATTTGGCGCTTGTATTTCTTGACCTAATGATTCAACGTCTTTGAAACGGAAAGATTGAATTTTTACTCCTACGCTCGCAAGATAATCTCCTATTTCTTGGGCTTGTTCTTGTTTTTTTTGTTGCTGACCTTCTGGTGTCTGATAAAACAACTCTTGCTTTTTACTCGTTAAATCTGAAATAAGTTTTTCGTTAGTATCTATAGTATCCGATACACTAACTCTAAGCTTTTGTAATTTTGTTAATTCAACTGAATCATTACCAAAAACATCTGACCGGTCATTTGCGTCAAGATCTTCGAGAATTCCAGCTTCTTGAGACTCACTAACTGCACCTCGAATAATTTCAAATTTTTCTTCTATTTGCATGTCAAGATTTTGCAATTGTATAGCAAGCTCCTTTTGAGCTTCTTGAGTTTCATTTATAGTATTATCAGTACTTACTATTTCTTGATCAAGTGATTCGCTCTTTTCTTGTTCAGCTTCTTGATTTTGTTTTACTTGTTCAGCTTCTTTTTGAGCTTTCTCTTCTTTTAATAAACGAATTTTATCTAATGCACTTAGCTTTTCATTATCATTATTATCATTTTTTTGCTCTATACTCATAGAGAAATTATAGCAATACAAGATATGTTGTGCAACCAAAATACTCTATTATATATACATATATGGACAATCGTACAGACTGCTTTTAAACTAAGTATCATGATAAACATTTCATATATCAACAACAAAAGGTTGCATTTTGCACAAAAACTGATAATATAACCCACATATGGAATCAATCCTCCCTATCGTACAAATTATATTATCAGTACTTATAGTGATAACAATATTACTCCAACGAACCAGTTCTGGTTTTGATGGGGCTCTTGGTGGTGGATCAGGAGAGAACACTATTACGACAACACGTCGTGGTTTTGAAAAAATACTCTTTCGCGCAACTATCGTGATTGCAATACTTCTTGTTGCTTCTTCTATTGTGACATTGCTTGTATAAGCAAACTATCACTACTTAACATAAAAAAATGAAACCGCTACATCAAGGACTGTACCAACCTCTTACTTCTCTTAAATATACTATTCATCATTTCACTCGCACCCAGCGTATAGTGTTTGGTATTTTGTGTACACTCCTCTTAATAGGAACAGTCGGTATTATTATTCATCTTTCAAATACTACAACCAGCGAGGTTTCGGCGCGTGGAGGCTCATTTACAGAAGGGGTGATTGGAACTCCTCGTTTTATTAACCCTGTTCTTGCGACAAGTGACCCAGATAAAGATCTTGTAGAAATTGTACACGCAGGACTTATGACATATAATGGTAGCGATTATGTACCTGAGCTAGCACAGGACTTCACTATTTCAGATGACGGTACTATGTACAGCTTTACACTAAAAGAAGGACTAACCTTTCATGACGGTCAACCCTTAACAGCGAGCGATGTTGTGTTTACTGTTCAACTTGTACAAAACAGTAGTGTAAAAAGTCCACTACGTCCACAATGGACGGGTGTTACCGCAACAGCTGTTGACGATCAAACGGTACAATTTATTTTAGAAAGTCCATACGCAGGATTTATTCATGTCACAACCCTTGGTATTTTACCTCAACACATCTTGGGCAGTATACCGCCTGACCAACTTGGTTTTAGTGAATATAATATTCAAGCAGTTGGTGCTGGCCCTTACAAAATTAAGCATGTCTCAAAAGACAAGCTAGGTATTCCAAAAGAGATTTCATTACGTCGTAACAATGACTATATGCTTGGTAAACCAAATCTTAGAAAAATTTCATTTAAATTCTTTACTGAATTAAAAGATGCGCAAAAAGCTCTTGCTCGGCGAATGATCGACGGACTATACAATATTCCAACATCAGAGCTTGAACGTTTTGAGTCACGAGCTTTTACTATTTATGATCATCCACTACCTCAAACTTTTGCATTATTTTTCAACCAAGACGAACAAGAATTATTTTTAGATAACGACATACTCGAAGCTATCGACGTCGCTATTCCAAAAGAAGCAATCATCAAACGTATTTTTAACGGTTATGGAATACCATTATGCGGCCCTATTCCTCCTTACATGATCGGCTTTGTATCATGTGACGAAAATAACTTACGCATGACAGGACAAGAACGATCTCTTATGGCAACAGCTATGCTCAAAAAAAAGGGCTGGTCACGTAATAATGAAGGACTCTTATCAAAAGAAGGAGTCGTACTTGAATTTACTGTTGCTCTTCCTAATAATCCAGAATTAAAAGAAACTGCTGCGATGATTGAAACTGCTTTGTCTGACATCGGTATCAATATGGAACAGCAAGTATTCGAACCGGGTAATTTTGATCAAGACGTCATTCGCCCACGACTTTACGAAGCATTACTCTTTGGTCAGATTTATGAACACGACACTGACAGTTTTGCTTTTTGGCACTCGAGCGGACGCAACGACCCAGGATTTAATATTGGACTTTATACTAATAGTGAAGCTGATGAAATCCTGCGAGCGACACTCAAAGAAACAGAAACCTCGAGCAGGCGCGCACTATACAATAGGCTCTATGAATTATTTGCCGACGACATACCTGCCATATTCCTTTACACACCAGATTTTATATATGTAACACAATCGAACATATACAATATCAGTACGCAAAGCATTATTAACCCGCACGATAGACTTGCATCGATTCACACATGGTACAAATATACAAATCGCGTATGGAAACCATTTATAAATTAATTTAAATTACTAACTATTATCTCTAATACATTATTTTAAAAGATCTTGAAATAAGCTCAGAATGACAACAGTGTTTTACTCGCATGTCATTCTAAATTTATTTCAGGATCCAAAGTCTTGTAATTGAGAAATAACAAAAAACTAACATGATTAAAAAGACAGAAAACACAACAATAAATAAGACCGCTACTTCAGGAGAAAAAACACCAGCACAACGTGCCGCAGGACGACCAGCAACACGTCGTTATGTAAAACGAGGCGATGCACCGGTAGAAAAAAAGACTGTTACAAGCACAGCGCACCCAACAGGTAGACCACACCATTCCAATAGTCGGAAACCAGATCCACGAAAAACAATCAAACGTGGTACACGTTCTCGAAAAGGACCTACCAGCAAGACAACGTACGAAACTGATATTTTAAAAACAATTCCACCGCTAGCTTCTGGTGACATTCGTATCGTTCCTGTGTGTGGCGTTGAATGGATTACAACTAACATGACTTTTGTTGAATACAAAGACGAAATTATTGTTATTGATGCTGGTCTTGGTTTCTCAAATCCAAGCACACCTGGTATCGACTACACTATTCCAAACACTGCGTATCTAAAAGCAAACCAACACAAGATCAAGGCTTTGGTTATTACTCATGGTCACCTTGATCACGTTGGAGCTATTCCATTTGTTATCAATGATCTTGGTAATCCACCAATTTACACACGCGAATTCGGTGCATTATTTATCAAGAAGAAGCTCGAGGAATTCCCTCACTTAAATAACGTTAACATCCAAACTGTTGATGACAAAGCTGGATATATAAAACTCTCTGAAAATTTTAAAGTTCGATTTTTCGGACTTACTCACTCTATTCCTGACTCCTCTGGAGTTATTATTCAGACACCACTTGGAGGTATTGTCTCAACTGGAGATGTGCGTGTAGAAAACCATGACGGTGTTGTCGACAAAGCAGAGGTTGAACAATACTCACACTTTAAAGATGAAAATGTTCTCCTGATGACGATGGACTCGACCGGTATTGAAAAACCAGGTTGGACTATTTCTGAAAGCATTGTAGTTGAAAACGTAGATAAAATTATTAAAAATGCTAAAGACGGTCGCTTATTTATTGCTGCCTTTTCTTCTCAAGTAGAACGATTGATGAGCTTTATGGAAAGTGCAAAAAAATATGGAAAGTATATCGCACTGGAAGGTCGGTCAATGAAAAGCAATCTTGGTATTGCTGAATTCTTGGAACTTACTGATTTTAGCCATGTGATCCCAATTGAGAAAATTGGTGATTACCCACAAAACAAAATTGTAGTACTATTGACCGGTTCACAAGGTGAAGAGTTCGCGGCACTTAACCGTATGTCAAAAGGTACACACAAGAACATTAAGTTACAAGACAGTGATACTGTCTTGTTATCAGCGTCAGTTGTCCCAGGAAATAATTACGATGTTGCTCAATTAAAAAACAGACTGTACAGTGGTAGCTATAATATTATCACCTACAATGATGATGTTGTTCATGCTTCAGGTCATGGAACTCGTGCGGAACTAAAATGGATTCACACTCAAGTTCCTTATAAATTCTTCATGCCAATTCACGGTGAGCCTTATATGATTCGTATGCATGCAAAAATGGCAGCACAAGAATTAGGTATTCTGAAAGAAAATATTGCGGTTCCAGACAATGGAAGTATTATTGAAATTCGTGAAAACGGAACAAAGCTTGTAAAACTTAAGGAAAAGATCCCAGCTGAACCACGAATTGTTGAAGGACAAAAAGTAAAAGATAAACAAGAAGTGGTGTTCCGCGATCGAAAAGCTTTAGCAGAAGATGGTATCTTTATCATTGTTGTTGCACTGGACCCAAAGACAGGTCGCGTAAAGAAATCTCCCGATATTATTTCACGAGGATTCATTTACTTGAGAGACAACCAACACATTCTACAAGACGTTCGAGGTATGGTGACTGATATTACTGAAAAGACAGCAAAAGCTCAAAAGCAACTTGATTTTGACAAAATAAAACAAAACATCAACGAAGGTGTTGGAAAATTCCTAAAACGCAGCACACATAAAAGTCCGATTGTTATCTCAGTCGTACTTGGGTTATAATCATCTTATATGTTACTCTCTAGCATTATTCGAAAACCAGTCTTTATCGTGTACTTGGGTGGATTTATGTATTCAATCCATTTAGCTTTGACCTTGTATATCAACTCAAGTTTTTTAAAAACGTATTTCTCTGACAATATAACAGGACTCTTGTTTAGTATTAGCGCCTTAATCACTATTGTAGGACTTGCGATTCTTCCTCATTTTCTCAAGAAATTTGGCGAGAAAAAAGTCTTGACTTTTGGACTCTTGACAAATATCTTTTTTCTTGGTGGTTTAGCTATAACATCAAACCCTATAGCGATAATGTTCCTCTTTATCGCCTATTTCTCACTTAACTCAATGCTCTTATTTGGGATTGATGTTGCTATTGAAGATGTATCCGAACCTTCAAAGATTGGCACCATGCGAGGACTATTCCTAGCTCTAAAACATGCAGCGTTAATGGGAGCACCATTTTTAGCAGGTACCTTAATTACTAAATATGACTTCCATATTGTCTACGGACTCGCTGCAATTGTTATGTTTACGGTACTACTAAACTTTGCTCTTATGAAGAAACTGCCAGAACCTAATTATCAAGAACGTCCTTTTTTCCAAACAGTAAAAATACTTGGTAAATCAAGAAATATGCTAAAGATTTTCTCCGCAAATTTTTTACTGCAATTCTTCTACGCATGGATGGTAATTTATGTGCCAATTCATTTAGTGAACACTATAGGTATGACATGGGACAAGATTGGTGCACTTATAACAGTAATGCTCGCTGCATTTGTACTCTTTCAATATCCACTTGGAAAGATTGCTGATAAAAAAGGAGCAACGAGAACTATACTTATTCTAGGATTTCTTGTTATGGCAGGAAGTGTATTTATTATCCCATTCATTACAACGTCAACCTTCATCGTATGGGCTGCAGTACTTTTTGGAACACGTGTTGGAGCAGCAGCTGTTGAAGTTACTACAGAGGCCTACTTCTTCAAACATACAGAGGCAAGCGATGTTTCAACGATGAGCCTCTTTCGAGACACACATCCTTTAGCCTATCTATCCGGACCAATCATTGCTAGTATACTAATCAGCGTAACATCGCTTTCTTTTATTTTTATTGTACTTGCTGTTATTTTGGTATTAGGTGCGATAATGGTTACGACTTTGCCGCACCATCATAATATAAAATCTTATCATGAGAATTAATAAATACTTAGCTCATAATCAATATTGTTCACGACGTGAAGCCGATACTTTTATAGAAGAAGGAAGGGTTTTTATCAATGCTAAGGTTGCACAGTTAGGCGACCAAGTAAACGAAGATGACAAAGTAACTGTAGAAGGTGTTCGCCGAACTAATAAAGTAACCTACGCGTATTACAAACCACGAGGAATTGTTACTACAGGAGCTCAGCTAGACAACGAGAAAGAAATTCTTGATGTTACTCAGTTTCCTGAGAAAGTTTTTCCTATAGGACGACTTGATAAAGATTCAGAAGGACTCATTATTATGACAAACGATGGAACATTAACTACTCGACTACTCGAGAATGACGTTGAAAAAGAATATTCAGTTACTGTAGGTAAAGCCATCACACACTCATTTTTAATACATATGCGAAACGGTGTAAAAATTAAAATTCCAACAAAAAGTAACGGTTCAAAATGGTATACCACTAAAAATACAAAGATTCGTCGTACAAGCCCAATCACATTTGATATCGTACTGACAGAAGGGAAAAATCGACAAATTCGTCGTATGTGTGCAGCGCTTGGCTATGAAGTAGAAAAATTGAAACGCTTTCGTGTAGGAGATATAGAAATCGAGAAATTAAAGAAAGGAGAATTTAGAGAAGTAACTATATAAAAAAAATCCCCATTGGGGATTTTTTTTATTTCTTTAATACTTCTTCACTTACTATCTTTCCGTCTTCTAAATAGACAATCCGGTCACAATATTTAGTATATTCTTTTTCATGCGTTACCATAACAATCGTTTGCCCTGATTCGTGAATCTCTTTGAATACATCGATGATTGACTCACTGGTAATACTATCAAGATTTGCTGTAGGTTCATCAGCAAAAAGAATCTTTGGATTCTGTGCAACAGCGCGCGCAATCGATACACGTTGCTGTTCTCCACCAGATAATTGACTTGGTAAGTTATGAAGACGATCACCTAAACCAATACGTGACAATGATTCTTTTGAAATTTCGCGCGCTTCCTCTCGCGATGTACCTTTCATTAAAATAGGAATCATAACGTTTTCAATTGCTGAAAGTTCTCGGACCAAAGCATAGTCTTGAAATACATATCCTAGTTCAGTTAACCTGAAGTCAGTACGCCGTGTATCAGAAAATTCAAGAATATCTTTTCCTTCAACAATCACACTCCCTGTTGTAGGTGTATCAAGTAAGCTCATTTGATATAAGAACGTTGACTTACCTGCTCCAGATTTACCCATAATAGCCACCCATTCACCCTCTTTGATTGCAAGATCAAGTCCGCGAAGTACGTGAGTGACAACATCACCATTTGTATACGTCTTTGTTATATTTTTTGCTTCAATGATATTTTTCATATTATCTCCCTAGAATACTGTCTAATGTGTTTCGTTTTGCAATGAGCCATGCTGGCAAGAATCCTGCGATCAGTGAGGTAACTGCTACAATAATAATACGACCAGTTACCAGTTCTGCATCGGCTGCAATAATTCCATCACTGAATGGAAAATCAATTGGGTTCTGAGCTACCAGGGGTACAAATACAAAATAGACCAATAATAATGCAATACCAACCCCTACTACCGCATACACAACTGCCTGAATCACATATGAGTAAATAATGGCGTTGCGACGTATACCAATCCCTTTCAAAATTCCAATTTGTTTCCGATGTACTACCGCATTAATGTAAATGATAATAAAAATTGTAATTGCCCCCACAGCAGAAACAATGATACCAATCAAAAATCCCAGAATATTAAACGTTTGTCTAATATCGTCCAAGAATTTTGGAATAGCTTCCGTGGCAGTTCTAATTTTTGCATAACGCTCAAAGCCGTTTTTTAATAATACCGACTTAAATTCTTCATCTGTTTTACTATCTACAACATTAATTGCTATCTCACTTGCCAATAAGTTTGTTTTTCCTGTCAACCGACGAAAGTCTGATTCAGTCATGAAGGCACGAATAGAGACTTCACTCACTTTTGAGTCAACAATTCCTTTTACGATAAATTCATCGACACGACTTCCGGTAGTACTAAGCCCACCAAGAGCATCCGGACTCTCAAAAGAGTTCTGAACAGCACCACTCACACTCAATTTTACACGATCACCAGGATAAATTTCTCTTAAAGGTTCAAATTGGTCGCTGAAGGCTGAATATCGCTCAAGCAACGTACTTCCAATTAATATGTAACCACTTTGAGTCTCATCCAGATAGCTACCTTCAATAACCGAACTGGAAAGCCCTGTTACAGTATCTTCAGTTATAGGATTAATACCAGCTAATTGTGAACCAACCGAATTAGGTAACGTATTAAAATTACGCCGTGTTTTGTAATTTGCTTCTATTGTGGCACCTGCAACATATCGTGCAGTATAACTTTCAACATCTTCTAGTCGATCAAGTGTGGTAAGTATCTCTGAAGTATTTTCAATATATGACTCATCAGGTAATTCAGTAATAAAAACATCACCAGTATACTGACTACGGTTTGCTTGATTACCACCTTCGATAAGTCCAACTAAAATTCCAGAGATCAAAATATTACTCAGGAACGTTAAGACCATAATGACAATAATCAAAACAGTTACCCAAATATTTGAATGTTGAATTTGTCGTACTCCCAGCAACCATCCAACACGCAATGATGAAATAAATTTCTGCATAGAATTATGCCTCAACTATTGTTACTACCTCGCCTACTAACAAGCCTTCAATAATTTCAATAAATCCATCTGAACCTCGCAATCCTACAACAACATCTCGCCTCTCTATTTCGTCTTCACTTATTACAATATTCACAAATCTCCCATCTTTGTCACGATCTACATATTCTGACGGTACTGCAAGAACGTTGTCACGTGACTCCGTCATAATCATAACAGTTGCTGACAAACCAGATCTAATACGTGCATCAGGCTCTGTGAACCGAACATTAGTTTGATACACAGGAACTCCATCAACATACGTTTCAGATTGACTGATGGCAACAATCTTTCCTGACCACATTTCAATACTCCCAAAAGCATCAAGTCTAATATCTACATCATTATCAACTTCAATCTTTGAAACATCAATTTCTGGCACATCAAGTTCTATTTCAAAATCTCCACTCGAGACAATTGCAACTACAGTACTTCCTACTGAAACAATCTCACCTATCTCAGCATCAATACCAGAGACTACACCATTAAAAGATGCACGTATTACACGTTGAGCGATTTGCGCTTGAATGCCTTCCACAGCAGCTTTAGCTTGCGCTAATTGTGCTTGATCAATGGACAAAGAAGCATCATTCCCGCGCACGTCAGCTTCGGCTGCATCGATAGCACGATCACGCTCGCGCAAAGCCTCTTGGTACATGTTGTAGTTAAAAGCATATTCAGAACTTTTTACGTTTGGAATATATAAATACCACGTTGTATCATTGTAATCTGATAGTTCATCTGGAAAATCAATAAACAATCCTTTTGTCCCAATTGCCGTAGGGGTAGTTTCCTCTATTTCAGTATCAAGAATTTTTTCTATACCAAAAACTGAAAATGTGAAATCATTTAAAGTATTCGCACGGTCTACAAGAATCTTATAGTACCCTTCGTCACCAGAGTACCTTCCTGAAATAGTTGGCGCTGCTTGGGTGTAGTTTGCACTATTTGGTTCAGTCACAAGAGCTGAGGATAACAGTGTCTGATATGCGCTATTAACTAAAGCATCTTGCTTTAGTGTAACAGCACTTAGACTTGTTCCTGTATTAGTTAGTTCAGCTTGTTTAATAGAAACGTTTGCTTGCGCGTCAGCAAGGTCAGCTTGCAAGGTGCTTGTATCAAGACGCACCAATGTTTCTCCTCGAGCTACGCTATCACCAATACCAACCATCACGCTACTAATTTTTCCATTCACCTCAAAACCAAGCTCAGCAAAATCATTTGACTGTACTTTTCCTGCGACTTCTACATACTCGGTAATAGTTCTCTTCTCTACGGTATATGTTTCATTACTGTCACCGCTTTTTTTTGAACTACCTACCAGAATCAGAGCGAGCGCAATAATACCAATAATAATCCAAATCTTTTTCTTCTTCCAGGTATTCTTAATCTTTTGTAACATACTTATTTATCTCGCGAGCTTTCAAAGTCAAGCATGTTATCAACTGCTAATACAAATGTTTCAGAAATTCCGTTTACATTTACAGTATATGTCCCTGCAGGTAATCCGTTTACATCAAGTGCAAATGATTCTTGAAATGATCGTAACACTTGGGTACACACCGCATCTTTTGGTGTTGCAGCATTCATTGTCACTGTAAAGACACTCTCGTCACGTGATGCAAGGACGTCATAAATTTCTTCACATCCATTACGTAAGCTACCTGTTGCTGTTACTTGTACTTGTACAGGAAATGACTCGAGAACTGCAATTGAAACACCTTCTACGAGAGCAGGTTGAATAGTAAGATCATTTACATCATATGCTGTAATTGGACGTGCGTTATCACCATCAAATGTATACTCATTCTTTTTAGCTGACGAGAGAACAATTAATATAATAATAACTCCAGCAATAATAACTCCTAATATAATAAATAAATTTTTTGATTTCATATAATAATAAATTAATTAATTAATAAATAAATCTCATGATATTTGTATTATAACATATTTCTTCTATGACAAACCTGTAAGCGAATCAACGACAGCATCAACAACTCCTTTATCAAGTGCATTCGGAATAATGCTTTCTGGACCAGGATCTTTTATATAGTTAGCTAGCGCATACACAACACGATATTTCATATCTTCAGTAATTGTGGGATATCCAAATTTAAGTGCAGCTTTGAAAATACCAGGAAAAGCCAACACATTATTCACCTGATTATAATAATCACTTCGTCCTGTTGCGATAATAGCAGCACCTGCACTACGTGCTTCTTCAGGATCAATCTCTGGTATTGGATTTGCCATAGCAAAAATAATGGGATCATCTTTCATACTTTGCACCATTTCTTTTGAAACAATATTACCTTTCGAGACACCTATAAAAACATCTGCATCTTGCATAGCATCTTTAAGACTTCCAGAGAGATTTGATTTATTCGTGTACCCTAATAAACCCTTCTTAATATCATTTAAATTATCACGATCTTGTGACACAATTCCTTTTGAATCACATACAATAATATCGTCAATATTTAATGCGTAATTTTCCGGTGCGTGAGCGAGTAATCGCGTAATAGCAACTCCAGCTGCACCAGCTCCATTTACAATAATTTTAAGAGCATGATCTTTTTTTGTAACCTTTATCGCATTCACGAGACCAGCATATGTCACGATTGCTGTGGCATGTTGATCGTCGTGAAAAACGGGAATACCTAGATCTTGGAGCGCATCTTCGATTGCAAAGCAATCAGGTGCTGCAATGTCTTCTAAGTTTATTCCACCAAAGGTTGGTGCGATTGCGCGAATATGCGCAATTGTTTCTTCTTTAGACTTTGTATTCAGACAAATTGGGAATGCATTTACACCGCCCAACTCTTTAAACAACATTGCTTTTCCTTCCATTACTGGTAATGCGGCTTCTGGACCAATATCACCCAAGCCAAGAACCGCACTACCGTCAGTTACTACCGCTATGGTGTTACCTTTCATAGTTACCTCGCGTACATCAAGAGAACCGTCGGCTATACCCGTACACACTGCTGCCACTCCTGGTGTGTACACTTTTGATAAATCATCTCGCGAATTAACTGGCGTTTTCAACATGACACCAATCTTTCCGTGTATTTGTTTATGAAGTTCAATAGCTTGCTCGTTAATATCAGGCATATTTTATTTTTTAATTATAGCGTGCGCCTCTCGTAATAATTTTCCTGCAGCAATTTTTGAGATACCAATTATTTTTACCAAATCATTGACACTATACGGTATCAAGTCTTGAGCAAGTATCATATTGTGCTCTGCAAAAGAATTCCGTGCGGTCTCAGATAATGATGGTAAAACTGTAATGGGATACATTTTTTTTCTTATAATCATTTGTTCTAAATTACCTTCTCTTCTAGGATAATTCCAAGAAACTAATTTTACACCACGACATTTTGCATATTTAATTGCATTACTTGTAAAACGCGTGTTCGTAATCACCCACATAGTATATTCATTTGGATTACGATTCTGTTTTACTGCGCGACGTTGAATATCCATGAGGCGTGCATCAGCATACATAACCTGATCAATATGTGTCTTGATAGAGTGACGATTACGATATTTTGCTTCTACTAAATATTTAAAGCCACCTTTCTCAGCATACACATCAATTTCATGCGTAGCACACTCACCCTTCATCATAGTTCCTTGTTTTGTATTATATCCATATGCTTGCAATAAAGCTTCAATATACTGCTCAAACAAAAAACCAGCTGGACCTAACGAATCAACAGCGCGATGTAAACCATATCGAGCACTGGCCTCAATATCATCTTTAACAAGTGCCCTTAATGCGGCACGGAAAACTTTAGTAGTACTATCACCTGGTTTTAATTTTGTTTGTACGATAGCGCAGACTTCTTCTGCTTTTTTATGAGAAACACCTGCGCTAAGCAAAGAGTTACAAAGCTTATCTGGGTTAAATGATTCCTGTTCACCGGAGTATTTTTTTACTTTCATAGGTTCTATTGTATCGCATTAGTATGCCTCGTCCAAATTTGATATACTAAATAACATAATTAACCAATAATATATCATTTACTATGCCCCCTAAAAAGAGCCCCCACCCAGATTTTCACAAATATCGACCAAAAAAACTCTCTATCGACGAGATTAAAGAAGGATGTATTAATCTTACTGGCGAAGATAACGGTAACAATCAACGCCTGTGTGTTGTAAACGAAGAATTCCGACAAGGTCTTGAGTTTGCACAAAGTATCCATCGCTCTGTTACTTGTTTTGGATCAGCACGACTTCCAGAAGACAACGAGCATTACAAACAAGCACAGCGTATTGCATACCGTATTGCCAAAGAGTTAGATTACGCAATTATTACAGGTGGAGGGCCGGGAATTATGGAAGCTGCAAACCGCGGTGCTTATGAAGCTGGTGGACGTTCAGTTGGGATGACAATTCATTTACCTTTTGAACAAACAACCAGTAAATATGTAAAAGACGAACTGCAATTCTACTTCTTCTTCACACGAAAAGTTTCTATGACATTCTCTGCAGAAGCCTATCTTTATTTCCCTGGAGGATTTGGAACCATGGATGAATTGTTTGAAATATTAACACTTGTACAGACTGAGAAGATTGAAAAGGTTCCGATTATTCTTGTCGGTGAAGATTACTGGCGACCACTTGATGAATTTATTAAAAAAACTCTTCTTGAGACACACGAAACGATCAGTCCAGAAGACTTAAATCTTTATACTATTACAGACGATGAAGACAAAATTCTTGAAATTGTTAAAAACGCTCCACTTCGAAACGAAAATTAAACCAAACGTATTCCAAGTAGAACTCCAATTCCAAGTATTGTTATTAAGGTCATATTACCTAACACCATTGGTACTATGGCTTTTTTATATGGGTATCCAATAACCGCAAGCGACATCATCAGTAAGTCGCCTGGAAATGGTGTAAATCCTGAATAAATATAGATAATAATTGGCATCATCCACTTTGGTTTTCCTTCGAGCCAAGTGAGGACCCTGTCGACTCTTTTCGGTCGCTCTGGAAAGAAGGCTTTAAACGCACGATTCCCAAGAAGGTAAAAAGCACTATCACCAAAAGACATACCTGCACCAGCGATAACTCCAACCGTTACTGGATCAAGCCCCCCGCTTGAAGACAGTGCAATAACGGTTGCATAAAATGATGTTGAAGTAAAACTAGAAACACCACCTAAAGCAGCAAGCACGAATAAAAAGGCATAGATATTTCGCACGCCCATCTCTGCAACGATATCTGTAGGATTAAAGTAGAATAATAATATACTCACTATGATAATAGCTATCAATACCCCAATAAATGCACTGTAGTCTTTGAGTCGTTCTAGAATACGTTTCATATAATTTTACCTTACAGGAAAATAGGTTAGTTTACTAGCTTGTTATACCCTTCCTCAGAATAAATCTTCTGAGGATCATCTGGTGCGTACGTTGTCAGAACTTCTTTACCATCTTCGGTTACCCGTCTATAAAATTTTGGTTTATGAGTATACTCATACCGCTCCTCTAAACGTACATCAGGATGTTTTCGAGGTAATGGAAGCCCAAATCTACGTAACATGCCAAGCTCATCATTAACAATACGGTATGCTCGGCCTGTTTTTTCACATGCAATAATCTCATTAAAAATACTGTCGTCCACCTCTGCAATAGTATCCGGTAAATCACCACCTTGTTTTGTTACCTTAAATTCTGGAGTTTTTTTATCGTACCACCTAAAACCATGTTCTAAAATTTCTTCTTTTTTTAGTGGAAAATATAACCCTGCATCTGTTTCATTATATGCAAACTGGGAAAGATCAGGCGGTAAGCCAAACCCATATTTCCATTCGTCTCCTTGTGCGTCTTTATACGGATGAGCATCCATATCTTGTATAATTTTATCTTTCAGTGCAAAATATGCTTCTTTTGAATAAGACTTATTTAATATGCTGTACTCTTTATTCCTCACATTTACACACCCAAAACAATTATGTGATGAGTGTGTATACACGCAATACTCTACATCATTTACATTAGGCCAACATTCATTACAACAAATTGTATTTTGAGAATTATCACCAGTCGTAGTACATTCATACGCAAGAGATGCATTAGCTCCCCACGCTGTGTAGTCGTAGCAATCTTTCACGGTAGGCACCGTAATCATTTGTACATATTTACTATCTTCAACATTACCAGCGAGATAGCATTGTTTTGCATTTTTAGAATCATATACATAGTCTCCAGAGACATTCACCGACAGACTGTTTGTATACATATATTTTACAGGATGTCCTTGCCAAAAGTCTTTGGCTTTTTCCTTAAGATCCATCAACGAATCGTAGGACTCCAAATTCAAATCTTTCTTTTTTTGTTCATACTCCTCTTTGGTATATTGCTCATTGAAAATACAATACTGTTTTTTACGCAAGTTCACACAGCCAATACAATCACTACATCCAACACAATCTTTGGAGAACCAAACATCACGACACTCTGCACATTCAAGCGAGTAGTATACTTGGTAGCATTTATACCCCCCAACAAGCTCATAACACAGTTCGCACTCTTTAAAACGAGCACAGTCCATAGAATCTTTTACATGAGCAAGTACATACGAATACAAAATGTTCTCTCCATAATCAGCAAAATAGCAGAGGTACGAGTTTTTCATGTACGCCGTGTAATTACAGTACTCACTGTTAACCATGCTTGAATACAGGCTCTCCATAGCTGAATGTGGTGTTCGATTTTGCAAGTCATCAAGTTGTTTTAAAAATGGAACATTTGGATCGTATTCAGAAAAATATTCTGACGGGTCCCAATTATCACTCCAATAGCACTGCTGACAGTACACAGTAAGATCTTGGTCTGGATGAAAAATGGAAAGTGTAGATTTTTCACACAAGTCACACGTCCTTCGATATAAAGATCGAATATTCATAAAAGACAGTCGTCGCTGAAAGCGACAATCAGGACATTCTATTGGTGCAGGTACACCCATCTTTTTGTAGAACTCAAAATCATCAGTTTCTATATCGAAACCTTGAGAACATTTTCTACATTGTTTTGTTTCTGGATTCATACAATTATTATAACATTAGATTAACCGTTAAACTTCTAGTCTTTATACTTATTCTTATAAGAAGTATTTTTCCACGTCAGCCATGCCAGTGATAAAATAATCACCACAAAACCAAGTAAGACATTTAATATAATATTTACCATACGTAGACTATCTTAAGTCAAACATTTGACAAAGTAAAAATAAAGTAGTATTTTGATACTATAGTAAAAAAAGATTTTACTATAGTATGTTAAAATATAGCCTATATGAGTATAACAACACCAAAAACAATTCGTGAAAAAATAGTGAACAATCTAGTCACTGGTCCTCAAGATACACTGCGTACTCTTGAACTATTACAGAAGACATCTAAAATAACAAAACAAGCCTTTTACTCTGCCCTACGACAATTATTACAAGAAGAGATCGTAATAAAGCACAAGGACCAAATAAGCCTTGATACGATTTGGATATCAAAACTACAGCTGATAACAGAAACTATGAGGAAAAGCTACAGTCTTGCTGAGCAGTCTAAATTACTACACTTTCTTTCTTTCGATGACGGAGAGTCAGCAACATACAAATTTCCTTCTATCGCAAAACTTGATCAATTTTGGGGTAATATACAGAACCTCTCGATTGCTAATACATCAGAGCGTGAACATTTATTCGTATACGACCCACACTATTTTTTCTTTATAGCCCGACACGAAACTGAACCTGTCATTGTTCAACACATTGAAAATCAAAAGAGGTCATTTTTGATGAGTGTTGGAGGTAATACAAAACTTGATGCACTTATTAAAAAAGAAGCTGCCGGAAGATATGTGAGGATTAATAACGACCAGAGAATGTTCGAAAAAGAAAACTATTATGTAACCGTTATTGGTGATTATATATGGGAAGTAACCCTTGACCCACATATTGCAGAAATCATAGATGAGCTTTTTAAAACATATGATAAGGTAACACCTGAACTTGTAGAAAAATTAGAGAAACTACTAAATAAAAAATCAAAAAACAAATTCAAGATCGGTCGCAACAAAAAGAAAGCCGAGAGTCTCCGCAAGAAACTAAGTAAGAATTTTCATATTAAGTAATACTACTCTACTTCTCTCTGGTAACATTCTTCGCAATATACAATATCTTCTTGCTCAACCGAATAACTTGTTTCAAAATTATGAGAACATTTTCCTTCGTGACCATGAGTGCTATTTAAATAATTCAGAATGCGAACCAATATTAATTAACACTAAAACTAACTTGTCATCTTGTTTTTGGTATACAAGTAAAACATCTGGTCGCACGTGACATTCGCGATATTCTTTCATTTTGCCACGTAAAGCGTGGTCTTTGTGTTTTTGAGATAATTTTTTATTATGGGACAGCGTATGTATTGTTTGCTCAATAGCATCAACCACATCTGGTTTCAAGGCTCCAGATTTTTTTATTTTTATAAAAGCTTTTAGAAAATGTTTCGTTTTAAAAACAACATACATAGTTTATTCTCCTTTCATTAAGTCTCGCATCATTTCTTTTGTATCTGTATAACCTTTTCCGTACTTAAGAGTCCATGCGACCTCTTTGTCCCAGCGGTCTCGAAGAGCTGACAGGTCACTGGTAGGTTTGAATGGTAACCCTTTTTCTTTTACCACTTGTGTCAAAAATACCTTTATCGCAGACGAAGTGTCCATACCAATACTAGCAAGAGTTTTACTTGCTTGTTTTTTTAACTTTTCATCAATTCTTATGTTTATAGTAGACATATTGTAAGTATATACATTGTGCGCACAATGTCAATACACAGCTATTTTTTACTTAGATCATTAAATAATGGGCCGCCGACAATACCTGTCTGTTCTTCTGCTACCTTTTTCATAGCTTGATTGTATTCTGCAACAGTTATCTTTTTATCATCATCTCTATTAAGTAATTTGCAAATTGCACAATCGTCACAATCAGCACCTCCGCCTGTTGCTATAGTAAACTTTTGACCCTTTTCGTCATATATATCGTTGTATTTTATATTGTTGAACATGCCCTTATTATAAAATAAACAAGATGATGTAAATATAAAATTATAAAGAATCTATATTTTACTCAAAAAAAAATTATTGAGAATTTCTTTTTGTTACTCTCTTCTTAGATTTCTTATAATTAGCATTTAGCATTGTAAGAAAAATCAGAGAACCAATTATCACTACAAAACCAAGAAATACATATAACATTATATTTACCATAAATTATTTTTCATAATAGTTTTTTTATTTCTGATTCCATATATTTTATCCTACAAGTTCATTATAGCCTTTTTCTGAATAAATCTTTTCTGGTCGATCTTCTCCATACGTAGTCATAACCTTTTCTCCATCTTCAGTAACACGCTCATATATATTAAGCGAGCCTCTAAATTTAAAGCGATCAAATAATCGTACTCGCGGACTTTTGCGAGGTAACGGAATATTCATTTGACGATAAAATTGTAGCTCTCCTGCAGTAATGCGGAATGCGCCAGGTGAGTTAACATCTTCTTTTTCCTGACACTCGATAACTTCCTGTACAATTGAATCATCTACATCATTAATATTATCTGGCAAATCATCCACAGAAAGAGTCGGTGTGTAACTCTGGTCTTGATTATCACGCCACTGATAGTTCTGATTTTTAACTTCTTCTTTACTTAATGTAAAGTATTCTTGAGCTAGTGTGTCATTATATGCAAATGGCGAAAGCTCTGTTGGAAAATATTCACCATATTTATACTCAATACCCTCCTTGTCAATATAGGGCATATTATTCATATGCTCTTTTATTTTTGAAACCAACTCTTCGTACTCTTCTTTTGTATACTGTTTATTAAAAATACAATACTGTGCATTACGTAAACCAACACACCCAAACAAATACGATGAACTCATACACATATAAGAATATTCAGCGTCATGTACTGATTCCTGAACATTGTAAGAAAATTTAATATTATTGATTTGAATACCACATCCACAACATTCATAACACCGTTCTACAGCATCTCCCCAAGCAGTATAATCATGACAGTCTTTTGCCCCACCTGCTTCTTGGATATATTGAGAATACTTCATATCTTCTGAGTTTCTCATCAAAAATGAAGTCTTTGTGTTTTTACAATTCTCTATATAATTTCCTGAAACATCAACGTTTCTTGTACCTACCATGTACTTAAGTGGGTGTTGCTGCCAAAATTCTTGCGCTTGTTTTTTCATTTTCTGAACTGAATCATGCGAAGAAAATTTAAACTCTTCTAACTTTTTTTCATAATCCTCTTTCGTATATTGCTCATTAAAAATACAATATGATTGATTTCGTAAATTTACACACCCTACACAATTATTACTACCAATGCAGTCACGAGAGAAATACATCTCATAAGAACTTTTACATCCGACAGACCAAAATGTTTTAGTGCAACCAGTTAGCCAAAATGAGTCATAGCAATTCTCACAGTCCTCTATGTGAGAACAATCTATACTCCGTTGAACGTGTTCAAGTCCGTTACTATACATACAATCTTCTGAATTATTCCCGTTAAAAACAAGATAGCAGTTTTTTGGATAACTAAAGTTATTTGCATATTCACTATCTACTGGACCTACAAGATTCAAACTCTTAAGAGGTACGTCATATAATAACTCTTTAAACTGTTTAAAGAACGCTTGCTTGAAATCATAGTCACGAGCATAATCTTTTGGATCCCATTCATCTGATAGCCACTTTTTTGCACTATATACTTTTACAGGAACATCTTTATGAAATGCAGAAAAAATTGTGCCTTCGTCAGGAAAAGAGCTTTCTCGTTTAAATAATACACTTTCATTTCGCCAAGCCATACGACGTTGCGCTCTACACAACCAGCAGAATGTTGGAGGTGGAACTTTCATTTTTTCATAGAAAGAAAAATCCTCCGATTCAATCGTAAACTCCTGCTTGCATTTCTGACATTGTTTTGTTTCTGGATTCATAATATTATTTAGAATTTCTTTTTGTTACTCTCTTGGTAGATTTCTTATATTTAGCATTTAGTATTGTAATGATAACTATAGAACTAACTACTATTATAAAGCCAAGAAATACATACAACATTATATTCATAATAAACTATGATTTATATTATTCGTCTTCATACTTCTTTGGATGAATATGCTTTTCTAATTTTACGAGTACCACATTTGCAACAACAATAAACACGGCCATTCCTATTGCTAAATAGATTAATTGTAACCCAACGGCGATACCTACAGCTGAAGTGAACAACACTGATGTTGCAGTCGTCATATTACGAATAGCATGGTGTCCAACGTCTTTGAAGATGACACCTGCACCAATAAAACTGATACCCGTCACAATTGCTTGAATGATACGAGTTGGATCAGTACTAAAATCAAGCCCTGGATTAAGACTCACAAAGTACGGCAAAATATATGAACCGAGAAAAATTAATACGGCAGCTGAAGCTGCGACAAACATATGAGTTCGTAGACCTGCTGACTTGTGCGAGACTTCCCGCTCAAGACCAATCATACCTCCTAATACTGCTGCAATTACTACTGATAATAAAATTGAAAGTTGTGATGATATTTCCATATACACAGTATAGCAACTTCCTACATAACAACAAATAAAACTCACTTCATCCCCACCTTTACAGGATGGGGTATTTTTGTGTGAATAAAATAAATTGTAGGTAACATTTTCTACGATCGTAGAAAATGTTACCTACTGATATTTAGTATTCACTTGTCACGGTTGTAAAAAATGAATATATACAAAAAATTCCACCTTTAAAAAATTGAAGTGGAATTTTTTTATGAATTTAATACATAAGTATTGTTCTTATGTAAAGAATTTTTATTTCTTTTTTGAAGCCTTTTTAGCGACTTTTGTGGCAGTTTTCTTAACTTTACCAGCTAAATCTTTTTCGATATCTTTCCAATGTTCACGTGCTTCTGTTTCAAATTTTTTCACTTCAGCGGTAGTCGTATTTTTCGCCTTTACATATTTCTTAGATACACGATCAACGATGCTCTGATATTTATCTTCGGTGACATCTTTCATACCTTCAATAGCTTCTAAAATTTCACCTTTTGCTTTCAGTGTCCAGCCTTTAATTTCTTGTCGATTCTTCTTACCTTTTGGTCCAAATAATAAATATCCTGCCGCTGCCATAGCTACAATCCCAGCCCCTAATACTACTCCTTTTGTTACATTACTATCTTTTTTTTTCTTCTGTACCATATATATAATTATATTTAATTTAATAATTTACTTTTTTCCAAAAATCTTTTGTGTAATAAATGCGAAAATATTTGCTACAGCAACATTCTTTACTGTCGAACGTGCTTGATCAATATCTTCAGTAATTTTCTCTGCTTCATCTGTAACAATCTGTGTCAAATAATTAAGTTTTTTAATTAATTTAATAATAAAAACAAGTAATATAATTACAATAATTGTCAGCACTACTGTTGCAACTGCAGTGATAGCAAAAAATATATTAGTTAGTAAAATCTCATTCATACTTACATTATAACATAATTTTTTTTTCTAAGACAAAAGCCACATAACATTGCAAGGTACCCCTTTCTTTGCACACCCATTCTAGAACACACATATGGCTAAAAAAGGGCTAACCATGCCTAACAAAAGTGAGCTTGCTCGTATCCTTGGAGTGTCACGAAGAAGTTTGTACTACACCAAGGTGCAAGAGAGTAATGATTGAATCGGCTTTACGTGATCATCCATCCTACGGTCACAAGCGACTTGCTAGACATCTACGTATCAACAAGAAACGAGTACTCCGTGTCATGAAGATATATGGCATCAAGCCATATAGAAGAACAGCAAAGAAACGCTTTGTTTCCAAGCATAAAGACAGTATCTTCTCGAACCTTCTCATCTTTGAAGTTCCAAGAGGACATGGTGATATCTTCACCTACATCAAGTTTCAAGGAAAATGGTTCTACATAGCAACCGTGCTTGATGTCTACACGAGAGAGATTGTTGGAGTTTCTGTTCTGACGACACATGCAACACAGCTGGTCATGAATGCACTTGGTGGAGCAGTGCTCAATCGACCACCACCACGTATCATTCACTCTGATCAAGGAAGCGAGTATGCTTCCAAGGATTACGCTACGCTGGTCGGAACTTTGAATATACAGCAATCAATGAGTGCTGCTGGTTGTCTCCTTGGGAGAATGGGTATCAAGAATCCTTTTACAAAGGATTCAAGTTAGACCTTGGAGATCCGAATCGATTCGAGACAGTTGGCGAACTTGTAGCTGAAATCTACAAAACCATCAACTGTTACAATCGTCCGAGGATACATAGGGCTTTGGGTATGTCGCCTGTCCAATTTGCTACCCAAGAACAAACATATTACAATTGAAAACATCTAGAGAAGGTGTGCATATTTTGGGGTACCTTCCATATGATATTTCCATATAGATATGTATAACAATTATATTAACTGAAGACAAAAAATATATTAAGGACGATATACCTCTATATATAAGAGACGACAGACTAAATAAAAAGTAGAAAATAATGAAAACTTTATTTTTATTTTAACTATATTTTTGTATATTGTAGATATAAAATAAAGCAACATTATGCGTATCCTTATTGTTGGAAAACATACTGAAAGTATTGAAATAACAAGATCCTGCCTATGTGCAGAAAATTATGTAATCGATGTAATACACGAATACAAGCAAGGACTTTATCTTGCTGAAAATTTTACATACAATTTAATAATTCTCAGCTATACAACGACAAAACAGCCGATTAATTTTTGTTCACAATTAAGAGACGACAACTCTCACACCCCTGTCATAATTTTAACCAAAGACTGCCAGAGTCTTGAAACTGCTCGCGTGCTCGACTATGGAGCTGATGACTGTATTCAATATCCGTTCAACTGTAACGAATTCTTAGCAAGAATACGAGCACTATTACGGAGACCTTATAAAATAGAAAGTGAGATACTTACAGCTAGTGACCTTACACTTGATATGAAAAGATGTATAGTGCAACGTAAACGTAAAGAGATTTATTTGACTCGAAAAGAATTTTTACTTCTAGAATATTTAATGCGGAATAAATCTGAAGTACAGTCACGTGATGATATTATGGAAAGTGTCTGGGATACAAAAATTAATCCCTTTTCAAACACTCTTGAATCACACATTCATAGTCTCAGAAAAAAGATAGAGTCAAAAAATGGTACGAAACTCATTATTACTGTTCCTGGTCGCGGATATAAAATCCAAGAATCTTTTAACCAAAGGTAACTGCAAAAGCATCTACACCAACATCTTGAAATTCTATTTTTAAAACATGATCTTCGTATGATCCTCGCAAATCAACAAGGTTATATAAGTCATGATCACTGAATGTTACAAAGCCTTGATTATTGATACTATACCCTGATTGATTAGGCATAATTACCTCTCCGTCAAGCCAGATTTTGGCCCGTACCGGCACTTGTGCACCTGCTACGATATTTACTTTGCTAGCAGAAAAACGGATCGTGAATGACCCGTTTTTTGATTCCATGTTTGAAGATTCTTTATTAATACGCCACAAACCATCAAACGAGTAACCACCTAACGAGAGATCATCTGCTCCTGTATATTCACAAGCACCTAAAGAACATTGCTCGGTAAATTCATTATCAAGATACTGCATACGATCACTACCTAGATATGTCTCGTGTGACTCAATTTTTGAAAAATCAACTTTCTCTCCAATATCAGATTTTTTTATAGGAATCTCTTCTTCACCGAGTATGCGTTTTTTCTCATTCAACAACTCGACTATCTTAGCTTCAGTTTCCTCATACCCACCTTCACCGATATGGTCGTATACGATAAAACCATCAATATCAATAATATACTTTCGCGGCCAGTAACGATTATTATATGACCGCCATGTTGAAAAATCATTATCTAAAATGACTGGATACTCTATCTCGTACTTCTCTACTGCACGTAAAACATTTTCATATTTTTTCTCGAACTCGAACTCTGGTGTATGGATTCCAAGAATAACCAAACCATCATCGGCATATTTATCATACCAATCATTCAAATGAGGTAATGTTCGTTGGCAATTAATACACGAATATGTCCAAAAGTCGACAAGAACAACTTTATCTCCAATTAATTCTTCTATGGTAATACTATCTGTATTAATAAATCCATCTGGACTTGAAATCTTTTTAGCTAATTCATATTGTTTTACTTTTTGAGCAGTTCGCTCGCTTTCATTCGTAATCGAAATATCTTGCAACCCATCATTGTTCGACGGTACGTTAACTTTTTGTGACTCTAAATACCAAATAGCACCAACAATCAAAATTAATACAACAACAGGTAAGATTTTTTGTATACTCATATTACAAAACCAACTGATTAACTAATTCAAAGTTTGAAAGCAAACTTAGTTGTTGTGTAAATACTAATACTCCAAGCGCTACTAAAATTACCCCAAATGCAACATTCACATGTTTCATAATATGCGCGTACTTGTTAATGAATCCGCTTGCTGATGAGGCAAACGCACCAATAATCAAGAAGGGGATACCTAGTCCGACAGCGTATGCAAATAGTAGTCCCAGAGCAGAACCAGGTTGTGAAGCAGCAAGTCCAAGGATAGCTCCTAGGGCTGCTCCTACACAGGGTGTCCATCCAGCAGCAAAAGCTGAGCCAAACAAGAACGATGTCAGGTATCGAGAGTTAAACTTTTTAGTAATGCGAATCTTGTGATCTCGTTCTAAAAATTTTAATTTAATTATTCCTGCAAGATATAATCCAAAGAAGATGACAATTGCACCACCAATACGAGCAAGCCATATTTGTGCATCATACGCTACTGACTCCAGTACGGTATTCAATAGTACTCCCAGTAGGGCAAAGATCACTGAGAATCCTAATACGAAAAATATACTGTTAATGAATATTTTTATACGACTACTTTTTTCAGCATCCTCCAGAGACGACCCTGAAAGATACGCAAGGAAACCAGGAATAATCGGCAATACACAGGGCGACAGAAATGAAACGATTCCTGCAAGAAATGCAATAGTTATTGAAACATCAATCATAAATTATTTAACTAAGTTATTAAGCTCAGAAAGATATCGAGACGTATCCCACTGTTCAGGTGATTTCAAAACTCGTTCACCATTTATCAAAGCGACCTTCGTGTGTTGATATCCAATACCAAACTCACTCGCCAGGCCTTTTTCAAAATCATCAGTGTCTTTATCTTTGTAATTCACACGGAACCCAATAACTGCTGTAGCTGTTTCGTCATTAAATGCTGCTTGCATCTTTGGTACTTCAGCTCGACATGATGGACACCATTTAGCATAAAAATATAAGAATACTGGTGTATCCCCCGCTAAAGCCTTTTCATAGTCTGATTGTTCAAAATCAAGCAATATTGCAGAACCATTTCCTGCAAGTATTTCTCCTGCATAGCTCATACCTTCACTATTTTTAATCACCACATCATCCATTGGTAATCCTTCAGTTTCATTAGTAATTTCAATATTTACATCTTGACCGTTATCTACTAATACTACTTCTTCATCTTTTCCCCCTGTCGAAACAAAAATAATAGCTAAAATTCCAACAGCAATCACACCGCCGACAATACCAACGATACTTCCTTTTTCAAAATTCATAAACATATATTGATTACTCATAAGTATATAAAGTGTACCATATGAAAAATATTGTAACTTGGGATAACTACTACTGGTGATATATATCAGCCACAATACCCATATGGTCAGATAGGCCTGAGACAAGCTCGACGTTTTCAGCGATATAATCAGGCGTAGAAAAAAGAGCGTCTACCATTAACTGCAGGTCTCCAGCTAGATGCAACCCTGAATCTATACTCGTCGTATAATGTTTTGGAATATGATCAATATATTTTTTTGCGATAGTATCAAATGTGATTCTTCCTCGAGGTGCGTTCATATCACCACAAAATACTATATCATCATAATTTTCAAGCATCCCTAAAAAACTTCTCAAATCTTTTTTCTGACAATCATTCATGTGACCATCAGGAGTCCATGTAAAATGAGTTGTACTTATAAAAAAATCCTTACCATTTTTTATACATAGTCCGCACAGTAATACCCGAGGACATATTTGAAAAGATTTAGGACCACCAAAGAAGTCTGCAGGATTATATGGGTCTGTATAATAATCAAAAAGAGGTTTTTTGTGATCGATAAAAAAACCCATAGCAACACCCACAACTTCCTCCTTATCACTACTATCTCTAAAAATGTTACCCATAGGAGCAAAATACATCTGACAACCAAGCCTCTCTTCAAACATAGCAATATCAGATTTATACACCTCTTGTAAACAAATCACGTCAAAGTCATTTTTTTGCACAAACGGAATCCACCTATCATAGTGCTTTCCTCGTTCAATATTTAAAGAAAATAATTTTAATGCCTCATTCATATGACTCTATAATACTCACAGGAGACTTAGAGGTCAATTTAAATAACAAAAAACACCTCTTTCGAGGTGTTTTTTGTTATCTTTAATGTAAGATTAGTCAACAAATGTAAGAGCGACTCCCTTTTTGTCTCCACGACCAGTTCGACCAATTCGGTGAACATAATCTTCGTAGGTCATTGGTGTTTCATAGTTAATAACATGAGACACACCTTCAACATCAATACCTCGAGCTACAACATCAGTTGCAATCAAAACTCGAGCACGTCCGGCTTTGAATTTCTCAAGAGAGCTTTTTCGTTGCCATTGTGTTTTGTTTCCGTGCATTGATTCAGTTCGGTGACCTCGTCCAGACAATTCTTTGTGAAGTTTTTCAACACCACGTTTTGTCTCTCCAAATACGATCACGCGACTTAGTTTCTCGTCAGCAAGCAGGTCATGAAGAATATCAGTCTTATCGCGACCTTCAACTCGTATGATATCTTGATAAACACTTTCGGCTGTTGAACGTGTCACTACAGAAATTTCAGTAGGGTTAACAAGAAAATCTTTTACCAAAGTTTTAATCTTTGGAGACATGGTCGCAGAAAACAAGAGACCTTGTTTCTTTTCTGGCATGAAACTTAAAATATGTTTCATTTCATTTACGAATCCCATATCAAGCATTCGGTCAGCTTCGTCAAGAACAAAGTTCTTGAATCCGCTAATATCCAAAGCTTTTCGTTCCATAAGATCAACAATACGTCCTGGTGTTCCAACAACAAAGTTATTGTGTTGTTTTAAATGACTAATTTGTCGTCCAATAGGAGCTCCACCTACAACTGCAACTGAGAAGATTCCCAATTGTTTACGCGTAAATTCGTGCAATTCCTCTTCGATTTGCAATGCAAGTTCTCGAGTTGGTGCAAGAATAATAGTTTTCTCACTTCGGTTAATAAGGGCTCGGTTAATAAGGGGTAGCAAAAATGCAGCCGTCTTACCTGTACCTGTGTTAGCAAGACCGACAACGTCGCCACCTTCCATAATAACTGGAATAGCTTTATCTTGAATAACAGTTGGTTCTGTGTAGCCACGTGCTGCAATATTCTTTGCAAGAGCTTCTTCGAAACCGAAGTCGCTAAACATGTGATCTGGTTTAATTTTTGCTTCTTCCTTTACTTCAACAACGTCTCGGTTGATGAACATATTAGGATTAATGTAAGTTTTTCGAGGACCTCGTCCTCGACCTCCGCCACGGCTGTTGTTATTGCCACCACGTGAGCTAGGTCGACGGTTTCCACCGCCTGAGTTATTTGATGCAAAACGACCTCCACTAGAACGTCCAGGACGTCGAGAAGAGCTCGCAGTGCGAGATGAATTATTCATATTAAATAGAATAGGTTACGAATGCAGGAAATAAAGTTTAATCTTGATCAGCTTTTTAGCTCTAGAAATGAGGAGAAAAATCTCGTTTCGTGTGCTGTGTACGGCTAATTAAAAAGCCATCGAGAGAACCCTGCAAAGCGCACTCCTGATGTATAATTACAATAGCATGAAAGTGTTATTGAGTCAAGATCTAACCTTAAATTAACCCTTCAATTGGCTTTTCCTTTTTAGTAAATTCTTTGAATTTTTCAATATCAGATTTTGAACCAAGAATATGAATTTGGGAGGGATCAAAAACTACATAAGTAGTAGAGAGCTGTTCCTCATGGAAATCTTCCGAACTTTTTGTTTTGTTTGCCCATTTAGCCGCCATGCCGCCCTCTTTTTGCCCTAATTCAACTTTATTAACGGGATTAACTGATGGCTGAACCCATTTCCCCCTGATAGTTGTTGGTGGCTGTTTTCAGAATGCATTCTCAGTGGGAATCAAAGATGACTGACACCTTTAATTCAATATCATGATACTACTATTTTAGCTTTATTTCGATAATGCTCGACGATTATGGAGATAACCCAGATAATCATTATGCCGAAGAATACTATCCCTAGGTACTCGAGTATCTTCTGCCCCAATATGTAGGCTGTGATTCCCCAGAATGCTGACCAGAGTATTGTCGAAAGTGTTGAATAGACGAAAAACTTTTTAAATGGAGCTTTAAGTACTCCCGCACTAGTGGAAACTAATGCTGCCAAGTTTGGCTGCCAGTATGACAGGAGCATCGCTTTGTATCCATGCTTTTGGAATGACCCTTCGGCTTTCTGCAAAGAATCCTTCAATCCAAAAACTGTAAGCACTCGGTACCAACCATGTCGTCCTAAAAAGTAATTGAATGTATATGCGATACAGAATCCAACAATAGTCGCGATGACTGATAGAGTCGCCATATACGGATCCCCAGATGCGAGTATGACTCCAAGGAATATCACCAATCCGCCAGGTAGGTACCAGCCGACGACGAGTGCGCCCTCGATGATAGCAGCGAGTAGTATTGTCACAAGTCCATATTTCTCAAAGTATCCTTTCGCCATCTCTATCAGTACGTCTTCTGGTGGTAAGTCAAAAAGATTCCAAAGTAAAATAATGGAAACAAAAACTATTATCAAAATTAGAGGTGTTTTTAACTTTTTAAGCATTGGACTATTCGTTTATTCTACCATTTTCTCCCTAAAAAATTAATGGATGAAGGTGGCTGACCTCATTTTCTTGATGGAAATATTACACCACATTATTTAATAAACAATGGTGGCTGTCCCCATTAATTCTGTTTTACCAGACCCAGATGCTCCAAGAATAAAGATAAGTTTTTTCATATTCATATTCTACCATTTTTCTACCTAAAAAATTAATGGTTGAAGGTGGCTGTTTTCAGAATAAATTATCAGTGGGAATTAAAGGTGACTGACCCCCTTAATGCATTCATCTAAATTTTGTCAGAAATTTTATTAGGGCCCTTTTCCCACATCCACTCAATATCAATTTCCTTTCTTCTCATCATTTCACCTCTATCTAAATTCATATAGACAAGCTCGATTTCTCTTTTCATATTCTCCACATTATCAAACCATGCCGAAGAATTATCAATTTTGGAACTCAATTCATTGTATAGTTTTTCTAAATTAGAGAAAAAATTATCCAAATCATCAACACTAGGAATTACGATCTCTTTTGGATCGATTAGAATATTCCTATGTGCAAAAATATTATCTCTAGCTTTTTTTAAGGCATCTATTACTTTTTTATTCTCGTTGAAGAATTTGGTATAAAGAGTTTTATCAACTTTTTCCAAAGACATTGAATCTGACCTCTTGTCGAAAACATGACAAATTAGCATTACAAAAGAAATTAGAAAACCTCGTTCGGTTAGAGAAAAGAATGATCCAGCTTGCTTTTGAATTGCGGTGTATTTCTCCGCCATTTCTTTTGAAACAACTCCATTAGATCTCGCATGATATATCATTTTCCAGCCAGTATAATGGCTTTTTACTTCAAAAATATTACCGAGAAAGTATTTAATTATATTTTTTTCTTTTTCCATGATAGTTTTTAGTGTCTATTTTCAGAATACATTCTCGATAGAGACTAAATAGTGATTAATGCGATTTACCCTATTCAATCCTATCCGATTTCTGTAGGTTGTGCTTCATACAGAGCAACTTAACATTTTTTGACGAAAGACTTGTTCCACCCTTTGAGAATGGGAGGTCGTGATCGAAATGTAAGTTTTTTATATCACCACATAAAACACATTTTCCCCCATCTCTTTTCCAAACATCTTTTTTAACATTTGAAGGTATCAGTCTTGTATGTTCTATTACCTGTGAGCTTACGACATTTTCTTTTCTGTCTGATAATTTCAAAATAAATCTGAAGACATATCGCTTACCGTCATTAACTTGCTTGTAATCAATTAGATTAAAATAACCCTTAAGCGACCAAACACCAGGTAATACTTTTTCGTAAACCTTAACTAATTCTGGCTTATCATTACCTTCTTTAAACTCGTTTGCTGCTTTTACAAACATGCCATTTTGAGTAAGCTTTCCAGATGGTAATTTTTCTGTCTGATTTTCTATTTTCGGATTACTATTGTGTTCTCGTCTCGAAACGTCATGTCCTTCATATTCAATAGTAATTCCATCTGAATGAACCTTGTCCTGATATGGAGCATTCGAACGTTGAGACATTAAAATCACAGAATAACTTGGGTTCATTCGAAAATTCATACCACGCTGAAGCGTCTGTGTATTTTCGGCGTCGCACATTTCTCTATAGCTTAGTATGTCATCTAAAATTTTATTAATCATTTAATTTTTTATCTGTTATTTTAATTACCTCTTGAACTATACCCTGCACAGTATCGCCATCTTCTGGAATTATAGGCTGATGTACAGAGTTAGTACTTTTAGGTAATAAGATTCGGCGGCCGTCTTTTTTGTCATAATATTTTATAGTTACATTTTCACCACCAAGCAATGCCACTACCCTGTCACCAGTCTCTCCTTTTTCAGCGGCCCTACATAAAACTAAATCGCCGTCATTTATACCAGCCTTATCCATTGAATCCCCATCAGCTCGTAAAATAAAATACTTTACTCCTACTCGAATTTTTGATTTTTCAACTGGAATCATTTCTTCAATATTCTCTTCACTCATAAGCGGAGCACCACAAGGCGCAGAGCCAACTAATGGAATCATCATCATTTCAAAAGGTGTAACGTATGGAGATTTTAAATTCTGAACTTCTTTTTTTATTTGAACTTTTTCTTCTTTCTTTTGTTCAACTTTTTTACCTAAAATATTTTTAAAGTAATTTCTTAAATTTTCATCACAAATATAAAGATACGTACCCTTTATTCCACGAGTCAGTAATGTTTTGTAAATATTTATAATGTATCTCTCTAGCTCATTGGGGTCGGTAATTCCCTTCCGACCATTTGCGTCAAAATATTTTTTCTTATCAACGGCAAATTTATTATTTTCAACATCAAAATAAAATTCGGGCCCGATTATCACCCCCACATAATTTAAATCATATCCTTGTACTGTATGGATACACCCAACTTCATTTATTGCATTTGGTGAATTTACCCAGTCTTTGGTTTTGGAATTCCAAATTAATCTTAAACCATCTATTTCAATATCGTGCTTTTGAACAGATTTCTTCTTGGGGTTTGTGTGCCAAGGCCATGCATACCCAGCAACAACACGAGATAGTTTATGCTCTTTATCTTTTAATTTTATTTCACTTACCATTTCTTTTATATGATCAAAAAGTCTAAAATCATAATTTGCAAAATCAGTAATACTTGGGTTTTTTAAATCAAAAATATCTTCTATAAAATTTATAAAGTCTTCACCGGCCTCCACACGCATTTGAGTGCTGAGTTGATAGTACTTTGGGTTTAAGTTTTTAAAATCACCTGGTCTAATGTCTGCGGGTTTAACACTTTGATTCTCGTCGTAAAAAAGTATTTGATGCTTTGAGGATTGTGTAATCCATTCAAGCTGAGTAGAATCTTTGTCTAAACCCAGTTTCTTGTTTACATTATCATAAGCCCCATAGCCCATAATACCTTTTCTCCTTTGCAGTCTATGTGATTCGTCCACAATTAAAATGTCATAATTATCTTTTATGACATCGTTCGGCCCAATAACCATATTTGATTTTAACCCTTTAATCTTTGAAAACACCCTACTTATTGTTTTGCGCAAGCTAGCCATGGGTATAACAAGCCCGATTTTAAGATTTTTAGTTTCTTCTTGTTCTTTTAAATACTTAAAAAGATATGTAGCCAAAATAGTTTTTCCAGTTCCAGGCTTCCCGTTAACAATAATGGTATTTGTTAAGTTATTTTTTATATCTTTAAAAATCTTTTTAGCAGCAGAAAACTGATCTTCTGTTAGAGATTTATAAGGCGAGTACTTAAACAGATCGCTATTTTTTAAATCTTCTAAAGTATTCTGAACAATTCTCTTTTCGAGTAAGTCATCCCAAGTAACTTCAAACTTTGTTTTATATTTAACCTTGTCGTAATAATTATGATTTTTTAATCCACCATTACCATTTTGGATTATGTATTTCCCATCAGCAGAAATATATTGAATAAGCCAAGACTCTATATCTAATGAGGCAGAAACGTTAAACTCCTCATCCGTAATAATATGAATATCTTTTAATTTAAGTCTTTCTGGATTTTCAGAGTGTTGTTTACTTCTATAATAAGCATTTACAGTTTGACCAATGTATATTTCTTTTTCATCTTTTATAATATACACAACTGGCCAATTACGGCCAAATTTATAAGCTTTTATTTCATCAAACTTATTTTTATCAAAAGAAAATGTTTTTATATCAGCCATAATTAAAGTTTGTTGTATTTAGTATGCTTTCCTTTGGCTTTTTCAACTGGATATTTTTCTTCATTCTTTTTAATTTTCTTTTCCAGCGCATCTAAAATATCAATTTTCAGATCATGGCTCATGAGTAAAACCCAAGATAAAACATCAGCAAGTTCCTCTCCAATTTCTATTTTATGTTTTATTACGTACTTTTCTATTTCTTCTTTACTCTTCCATTGAAAATGCTCCAAAACTTCTGAGGCTTCGAGAGAAAGTGAAATCGCACAATCTTTAGGATTATGAAATTGTTTCCAATCTCTTACATCTCGGAAGGCAATTATTCTTTTTATTAAATCATTAATATCAGCCATATAAATTTACCTATTCAACCAAGTTACACTCAACTGCAACACCGTCGCAATACACACCCACAAAACATACGGGATGTTGGCGTAAACAATCCATGCAAGGCTAGGGGCTCCGGTTTCGATGTGGTTGGTAATCGAGAATTGATACAAAGCAAATAATGCCCAAATGAGTGTGACGAGGACGAGGATAATATCGATAGACGCCAGGAGGTTGTTTTTGAGTCCAAATTGAAAATAAGTAAAGGCAAAGTTGAAAACAAGGTTCAGCGCGAACGGGAGCGCGACCGTCCAAGGGAGCGCTCCTTTAAAGAACTTGTAAAAAACTGTCCCAAAAGTGATGGCGATGATGATGTACAACACCGTCCACACAGGACCAAAGAGCCACGACGGTGGTGCCCAAGATGGCTTTAATAATGTACTGTACCAGTTGGAAGTATCTATGTTCATATTATGTAGTAGTTATTATTAATCAGTCGGACACGTGTTCTTGCCTAGTGCCGCATACAATCCGCACCAGCTAAATATCGCTTCGAAAAATGAAAATCCAGAGAAGAAAAGTAGCCACGGGCTCCACGAAGTAGTGATAGCGAGAAGTAGTAATGCCACTCCGATAGCTACTCGTATCGCTCTACCTTTTTTGTTGATATTTTTACTTGCACCGCGATTTGTATTTCGAGCAATTTTTTTCAGTATTGCGCGATAGACAAATCCGAATATAAACGCCAATACAAACATGATAACAATAAGTCCCCATCCAAATGGCGAGAGGATAAAGCTTATCGGGGATTCATTAAAGAAATCTTTTTTTAGTTGTGGAATAAGGGTGAGAGCATTTACCGTTTCTTTGAAATCAAATGCTTCTATCTCGCCAATTGCAAGTGAGTATTTGCTGTCGTTCTCTGTACTTGAAACGGTGATTGTGTACTTACCTGCTTCTACCTGCTCCTTGTACTCTCCGCCGTCCCAGTAGGTGCTCTGACCAAAGAACTCAAACATACTTTTCCAATCTGCATCTTTGCCACCAAGTAGCGTGACAACCTCGTCACCTTTTTGTATCTCTGCAGTCACATCTTTTTTAGAATCTTCGCTGTAGGGCATTAGTATCCCAACATAGAGTTCGAATGACTCGGTGGTGTTTATCGTATAGATATGGGGCGATCCGGTCAGCGTACTGTAATACGCTTTGGAAACCTCTGGAGATATTACGGTAGTGGAGTCTTCTGTGACAACTCTTGGCTGGTGTGCTGAGGTAACGGTTGGTAGTAAAAATACAGGAAGCAATAGTACGATGGTGATTAAAAGTTTTTTCATATATTGTATTATACCAGAAAAATACCCATTTTAATCATGTTTTTTGATCAACTAAAACCCTCATGATTTAAAATACTAATGAGGAATCGACAAGGTGAAACTTAAATAATGTCTGAGAACACGAGGTTAAGCAAAAACGGTTCTTACTAGTCAGAGTCAAGACTTTCTATAATTCAATAATTAATGTTGGGATTATTTGTATTATAAACTCAATCTCCTTACCAAGTACTAACTGTAGTTCGTCTTGTAGTTTCTCCATAACCGACTGGTTTGAAGTAATTGAGTATAAATCAAAAGAAATAAAATAATAGTCAATATTTTTAATAGTAAACCCTTCTTCCGGCAAGTCTGGTCCTATTTCTACTAAAATTGGCGCAGTCTCGTTAACTGCAACTTTAATATTCTTGAGATGCTCCCCTTTTGACAATAAGCTGTTACTGATACGAGACAACTCATTTTTAACAAAATCTTCATGAAGGTCTTGCTCGCTTGGCTCTTGTGAATCTGCGACAAGCTCAATCGGAACCCATGCGAATGATATATTTTCATCTTCAAAACTTTCTTGTACTAGTAATTCTATATTAGACAGTAATGAAGTATTTCTATCTAAAGCAAGTACCGTACGAGCTAGTATAACTTGCTCGTCAGATTCTGAGTTAATACGTGTAGTATCAATACTAATTATAGAAACACCTGGTATTCCCTCTATTAATTGACTACGGATAGACTGCTTAATGCGCTGTTCAACAGAACGTAAAGTATCCTGGTCAAGTGACTTCACTGAAGCTGTACGTAGTAATGTAAAATTCATAATGATATCAGTGTTTAACACACTGGCAAGTTGATCAGATATCTGCTCTTGATCTTCAATGTAGAAGCTCACCTCCTCGGGCAGTGCTAATGTCGCAGAAACATCCCCACTGTTTTTATTCCGACGAGCTTGGAATTGAGTGACACTAGCTTCTGGTACATACTCCTTGACCAGTTCGTAAAAATTTTCTTGCGCTAATTGAGTAAAACGAATTTCTTTTGAAAGATTAGACAGTGTCATAATTAAAGGGATAGAGATACCAACCATAAGTAGTACAAGTAATCCAAACCGAGCTGCTGTATTTTGTGTATCTTCCTCTTGATGTGGTCGATACCCAAACAAGAAGAAGATAATAACTCCAATAATAAGAATAGCAACGAGGTTAGTAATGTAAAGAAAGAATGCACCCCATGCGTGGTTCATAACCCCTAACGCTAGCGTAATCCCTGATGCAACCAGCGGAGGCACCAGGGAAGCTGCCATTGCAACACCGGCAATACTTACTGATAATGATCGAAATGATAGAGCTAAAAATGCAATTGCAGCTGAAGCGACCGCAATCAAAAGGTCAAGAAAGTTTGGTGACACACGTGCCAGCACTTCGGCTGTTTCAATATCTACAGGACTAATAATAGAAACAAGAAAGCCAGTAGCGATAGCCAGTAATGTACTGAACAGTAGGACTTTTAGATGATTGAGAAGGTTTTTTGATTGCGCTGTAGCAATACTATATGCGACACCTTGCATAGGTCGTAACAACGGAGCAACAAGCATAGCACCAATTACAACGGCGGTTGAATTTTGTAGAAGTCCGAGAGCAGCAATAAAAGACGCCAAAAACATTTGCACCCAGTAAATTTTCGTATACTGACTATCTTGATCAATAGTGTTCCACACTTCCTTTTTTTTTCTCACTACTCAACTGCATACCAGTTGGCAATAAATTTATAAAACGATCAAAAACAACACCCAACCACTCTTGGAATCGAATTAAATTATCTTTTATTTTAATCAGAAAATTATGCAGCCAGACGTTCATATAAATGAAATTATATCATGTTTTTATTTGTTGCCGGACTAGGATTCGAACCTAGATTGGCGGTACCAGAAACCGCAGTCCTACCATTAGACGATCCGGCAATAATTTTACTGCTTTGTACTACAACATTACTTCTTCTTTCTACTAAACTTTACTGCGGACTGCGACTCGCGTTGCTCGCATGCATTGCGACTTGTTTCCAATCGCACTACTCTTGGACAAGTCGGTAACCTACCCTTAGACGATCCGGCAATGTTTATAGACTATATCTTTTAAGAGAAAAATCAAGCTAAACTTCTACCCGCTCGCTCACTATATTCACTTGTCACGACCATGACAAGTGAATATAAAAAAATATACAAACACATCATATACACTGCTGACGACCGTCACAAGTGTATATGTAAACTTTATCTTGTCTCAAAATATTGTTATTTTTTAGCGCTTGCCTTAATGAACGCAGAAAATAGTGGATGTGGATCAAGCGGTCGCGCTAAAAATTCTGGATGAAATTGAGTTCCAATAAAAAACGGATGATCCTTCTGTGATAATTCTGCAATCTCCATTAATACTCCATTTGGTGACGTCCCAGAAAATACCAATCCTGCTGATTCGAGGTCTTTGATATATTTTGGATTTACTTCATATCGATGACGGTGGCGCTCTTTCGTAATAATATTATCAGTGATACTTTTCTGGAGACTGTCCTTTTCTTTAAAGTAGTCTGCGTATATCTTATGTGCCCTTGTTTTACTGTGCAGCAACAAGTCATAGTCACCCAGTCGCATTGAACCACCATATTGCTCTTTTTTAATTTTTTCTTTTTGTTCTTCCATAACATCAATAATCAAATGTTGTGCTTTTGGATTTACTTCATGAGTATGAGCATCCTTCAAGTTTAGTACATTACGAGCATACTCTATAACCATTAACTGCATACCATAACAAATACCAAAATATGGAATCTTGTTGTTTCGTACATATTCAATGACTTTAATTTTACCCTCAATACCTGACTCGCCAAACCCTCCTGGAATAAGTACTCCGTCATATTTCTTCAAAACTAATAGATTTTGTGTGCCATCTTCAAAATCTTTTACATTCACCCAGTCAATAACAGGTTTTAATTTTTGATGATATGAAGAGATCTTGAGTGCTTCGATTATTGATATGTAAGCATCAGACAATACAAAAGATCCTGTATCAAAATACTTGCCACAGATAGCAATTTTTACTTCACCTTTTGGATTGTCCATATTACGAACCAGTCCTCGCCATTTTTTTAAGTCTTTATTGTTATTTTTATATCCAAAATGTTCAAGGATATTTTTACCCATACCATCATCATCAAAATTCACAGGAACTTTGTAAATTGAATCAACGTCTGGAGCTGCAACAATGTTTTCAATTTTGACCCCACACATGTTAGCAATCTTTTCTTTTCGCTTACGATCAATTACTTGTTCACTACGTGCAAAAATCATTGTTGGATTAATACCATAACTGTTCAGCTGCAGCACAGCATTTTGTGTTGGCTTTGTTTTCATTTCACCAAGTTTTGACGGTGTTGGAAGATACGAAACCATAGCAAACATAACTCTCTGCGGTTGTTTTAGTCGTAATTGTCGTCCAGCTTCCAAAAAGATCGCATTTTGATATTCACCCACTGTTCCACCAACTTCAATAATCATAAAATCTGGATTGGTTTTCTGACGAGCAACTTCAATACGACGCAAAATTTCTTCAGTAATATGAAATGTTGGTTCAACACATTTTCCTTTGTACCCTAACGCACGTTCTTTATCAATAACGTACTTAAAAATCATTCCGTTCGTCATATAATTTTCAGCGGGTAAGTCTTGATTCAAGAAACGTTCATAATTTCCCATATCTTGATCAGTCTCAAGTCCTGAACCAAGTACAAAAACTTCACCATGTTCAGTAGGGTTCATAGTTCCAGCATCAACATTTAAATAGGGGTCAGCCTTCATCAAAGAGACGGTAAAGCCTTTAGATTGTAAAACGGTCCCAATAGAAGCGGTTGTGATTCCTTTACCAACACCACTCATTACCCCACCGACAACAAAAATATAGTTACATTTTTTCTTGCTTCGAGGTCCTTTTTTGGAAGTTTTCCGTTTCTTTTCAATCATACGATAAAATTAGTATACCTTATTTTCTATTTGCAACCAACTTAGTCTACTTTGTCATTAAACTCTTTAATAATTGGTATTTTTGAGAGATAATTAGTATAAAAATCTGTGTAGATATCACCACCATGCTCGATGGTATCTTCTGTATTGTAATAACCTTTATAGTCTTTTCGTAAATACTCATAAGGTGACATAGTGAGCGAATCAGATTTAATCCAATCTTTACGTACACCAAGTGATGTTATTCTTGAAGAAACTATTTCTATTCCACTCACCCACACCTTACCGTCTTCTCTTTGAGAAAACATGTAACGAAGAGATTTATCTTTTGAATTAAAAACTTTAATGTTAATTTCTCCATGATAGCTCAAAGAGCTACTCCACTCTGATACTAAATTATCAAAGTTAGGCATTTTTTCTGCAGAAACGTCTACCTTTTCTGGAGCAAAAATTTCTTCATCAAATAATCTATGGGGTTTTTCAGATATATTTTCGTCATACTCTTTCGGCAAGTGATCCTGTGTGCTTTCTACAACTTCCACACCTCCGTACATTGCAACCCTATCTACCATCTCGCTTGTATTTAAATCTCTACCGGCGAGCATTTCTTTTTGTAATGCAATAGGAAGAAATATACTATCCTCACCCTGACCTTTATGATGAAATATGGAATTATCTTCTTTAAAAACAATACCGTTCAATGAACGCCAGACACCTTGACTACGTGAAAGAAAATAAGTATGCGGTATATATTCTCCAGAATTATCTTTCGTATATGCAATACAAAAATCTCGTCCTTTTTTTGATGACTTTTTTACTTCTGATAAATATGTTTCAAAGTTTTCAAATGAGATTTTTACTTGTGGTGGTAGCTTCTCTTCAAGCAGGTTCTTGTATCTATCCATATCACTAAGAGCTAAAGAGTCTGCTGGCACTTTTAGGTTTTCAAATATTTCTTTCACTTGCTCGAAAGAAACTTGCTCTTTTTTAACATCAAGCTCATTTGGTGCATCTTTTGGTTTTTCAAAGTTTGGTGTAAATTTCATATACAAATTACAAAATTAAATCTTGATAACCTTTCTCACTATAGATCTTCTCTGGTCGATCAGGTGCGAACGGTGTCATGACTTCGACGCCGTCTTCTGTAATCCGATTCCAAAGCTGTAATGGATTACGTTGAGCAAGACGGTCGTAATAACGAGCATCGGAAGATTTTCGAGGTAACGGTAAATTCATCTTTCGATAAAACTGTAACTCTTGGTGGGTAACTTTAAATGCACCTGGTGAGTGGGATTTTTCCTTATCAGCGCACTCAATAATCTGCTCAAGAATATTATCATTAACATCTTTAATATTATCTGGAATATCTTCCATTTTCAAAGTAACAGAATAATTATTTTTACTTTTTTCTCGCCAATTTAATCCTTGACTAATAATTTCTTCTTGTGTTTTTGGATAGTATTCTCCTGCAATAGTTTCATTATATCCAAACGGTGATACTTCTGATGGAAAAAATTCACCATAACGATACTCTCGCCCCTTACTATCAATATATGGCATATCTTTCATATGTTGCTTAATCTTAGGAATAATTTCTTCATACTCCTCTTTAGTATATTGTTTGTTAAGAATATAATATTTCCCTTTCTGAATACCTATACATCCAAAAATATTGTCCGAGCCATGACACCCGTACGAGTAAGACACATTGTGGCCGTTCCAGCAAAAAATAGTACCTATAAAATTATTTGTCTGGTCACCCGAATTCATTACCTCATACATTCGTTCACAAATTCCAGCACCATAAGAATCATATGTGTCCTTTATACTAAATCCATTGGCATTATATGAAGAATCTTCTAAACTAATATTATCGAAACAATAGGATGAATTTTTTGAGTCTCGCAAATTATCGCCAGTACAATTTACAGAATTCACAATGTTAGCATATTTATGAACAGCGCCTTGTTTAACAGAAATAAACTCTCGTCTTAATGCTTCTAGCTGACTGAAGCTGCCCAAGTCTATTTCTCTGATTTTCTGCTTATACTCTTCTTTTGAAAGTTGATCACCCCTAAATACATAGTTCGCATTGCGTAAATTTACCGACATAAAACAATTCTGACAACTCTTACAGTCATACAAAAAATATGAATCTGTACACGAGTTTGAATTAAGAAGAAATGCTGAATTATAATTCTTATCTGAACTAACTAATTCATATACTTGCTCATTCTCGCGAGCCACATGAATATCAAGAGCATCTTTATTGCTTAGTGATTTTTCTGCATACATCACATTTTCATTGTCCCAGCATGCAAAAATCATATAACAATCCTTGGATTCTCCAGAGTGGTTTGTATACGGACTATTTACTGACCGTTCACTCGACAAATTTGGAAATGGGACTGATTGTAGCAAATCTTGAAACTGTTCGAAGAATGGTCGAGAAAAATCATAATCACGTCCGTAGTCTTTTGCATCCCAATCATCGCCCCACCAATAATCACGATCATACACCGTAATTCCTGACTCTTCAGAAAATGCAGATAGTACTGACTTATTAGTTGCAGCACATGTACGACGATGAAGAGTTCGCTCATTACGCCAGCTCATCCGCCGTCGCATACGACACTCCCAACAGAATGTTGGTGCGGGAACCTCCATTTTTTCATAAAATAAAAAGTCTTCTAATGCTATTATGAAATCAGTTTTACAGTTTTGGCAATTTTTTGTTTCAGGATTCATAATACTATAATATCACAAAAGCCCTCGCAGGGGCTTTTAAAAAACACAACTATTACCAGTACTGAATTATACTCCCACTTCTGTTTTTAATAACCTCACATCATCTTCAAGATTTGAAACTCTTGTTTCATGACTATTAGTTACACCATCAATCCGTAAAACTTTACTTTCAACATCTTTAACGCTTTGATGCACCGCAAGAATCATTGATGCTAAATTGTCAATTTGACCTGACATTTCTTTTTGAGAGTCAGTAAGAGACCCGATTTGACCTGACATTTCTTTTTGAGAGTCAGTAAGAGACCCAATTTGACCTGACATTTCTTTTTGAGAGGCAGTAAGAGACCCGATTTGATCTGACATTTTGTCAATTTTCTCTTCTAATCTTATACTCAAGTCATTATTCATACTAACTATATTAACACAAGTTTTTTAAAATCCAAATTCATTTGGCGGTGTCTCTGGTTTGTGTTTCTTGTATTTTGCCATAATTTCAGCCTCTACTTCATCTCGTGGTCGTCCATATTTCAAAAATGACAATTCTTTAATTTTATTACCAACCTCCATGTTTCCTTCCTCGGGAGCAGTAACTGCAAGATTAAATGGTTTCATTGGTGACCCGTTCCCCAGCATCGACATGTAACAGTTGTAATTATCAATCTTCATAATATCCGTAGCGGTAAATGTTGGTTTGAATCGTGACTCGAGATATTGCGCATCATCAGATGAGATACGGAAAACTGCCATAGACCCCACGTTACCGAATACGGCATTTTTAATGTCTTCATCTAGTTGCGCAATGAATTGGTGGGCAACATTCAGAGACAATCGATACTTACGAGCCTCAGACAAAATTTGTGAAATAGAGTCTGTTGTAACATTTTGGAATTCATCGATATATAGATAAAAATCAGGACGCTTGTCTTTTGGAGCATCTACACGTGACAATGCTGCCATCAAAATTTTTCCTACAATAATCAAACCAAGAAGACTTGAGTTAATATCTCCTAAACGACCCTTTGAAAGATTTACCAGAAGAATCTTTTTATTATCCATTACGTCTCTAAAATTAAATGATGAAGTTTGCTGAGAAACAATAGGTCGCATAATATCATTCGACAAGAATACGTCGAATTTAGATGTAATGTAAGGTACGATATTTTGTAAGCTCGCCTCACCCCCTGCCTTGCCGGCAATCTCCTCCCAGAATTGTACGACAATAGGGTTCTTACATTTAGATAATTTTAATGCGCGGAAATTCTCGTCAGCTAGTACACGTGACACATCAAGTAATGTTGACCCTGATTCTGGATCCTCCACAACAAGTGCTGTTGCATTACGGAAATACTGTTCAAACATTGGACCACCAGTACTTTTCATGTCAAAGAGCTTGTTGAAAATACCAAGCATTTCATCAATAACAAATGATTTTTGCTCTGGATACTTCTCGTCATATTCCAACATATTAAATGCCATAGGGCGTGCGGTTGCAGCGGGATCAAAATAGATTACATCATCAATACGCTCTTTTGGCACTAGAGATAAAATATCATCGATATCAGAACCGTGCGGGTCAATAAAGCAAACACCGTCGCCGTTTCTGATATCTTGCACTACCATGTTTTTCAAAATGGTAGTCTTACCAGTACCTGTTTGTCCGATTACGTACATGTGCCGTACACGGTCTTCACGCGACATGTATACAGGCGTTTCTTTATGTCGATATTTATTGATACCCAGCATAATACCTTCTTTAGGAGCTTCCATAGGAACAGGTGCGATACCAGATTTTGCTTGTTTCAATTGTGGAGACGAGTCGTTTGAAACTGGGAAGTGGAACATTGAAGAAATTTCTTTAAGATTTAAGCGAAACGTATCTTTATTATTAAACATTCTATATGAATAATCATGAAGTAGCGCATTCAAGTCAGACCCTGTACGATGATCAAATTTCACACCACCACCTTTTGTGTCATTAAACTGCTGAAATGCTGACTCTAGGTCATTAAGAATATCTTTCGCTCGATCTTGTGAGGGTGCTGATGCTACCACTCGAATATTAGTCTCTACTACACTTGATGACATTTTTTCAGTAACAGAGCTAATGTTATCATCATTGTTCTTTTTTTCATCGTCGGTTTTATCTCCATCAAATGTTCCAAATATAATTTCTTTTCCAGCTTTCATAAATGCATTCCCCATACGTTTAGTCTCGTTATGAACATCTTTTAAGCTTGTCCCTTTGCGCAGTTCATCTAAAATATGACCGTACTCTTTTATATATTGATCACCTACAGGACGTACTACAATTTGAATAGCAACACCTTCGGTGTCACGATCAAGTTTTGAAAATACATTCAACATTACTTTTAAAGGGTCGTGATCTATAGCGTCATACGTCTTGAGCTTTAATACATCTTGATACAAAGGTTGTGCCACTGAACCAGCTGAATATCCTTTATCTGTAAATACGTTGTAATCATCAAAAACTTCAACTAACTTTGCATCTTCGTAAAGACCAAGTACTTGTTTTTCAAAAAGGTCAACCTTGGCATTTGGAACACATGCGTAAAATACAACCTCATCACTTTCAATAGAGAGAGCCATTTCAAGCGAGTAGTAATTACGCTCCAAGTTATGTAACCCAGACGACACTGATTGCATACCAGCTAAAAACTGTTCCATCATTGAAACCAGCTCAGAGAGTGGTCGAGAACTTTCAGACTCACCATCTGGTGCTGGTAATGTAACTTCAAATAAACGCATATCAAGTGCCTTATATAACTCACTTTTATTTACGAGACCTGGAATAGTATGCTGTGATTGTAAATATTGAACCAAAAAACGATGAAAATCATCATCAAGATGTGGACTTTCCATTTTTGCAACAACATTTAATGAGTTCTTGATTCCTTTTTCTAAAAGAACACCAAAGAGTTCACCTATCTTTTCATCATGCTCTTCTGGAGAAAGACGCAATGCAATACCTTCTGATTCAGCTTCAGGAAGTTGAGCGTCAGGATGTAATACTTGTTCAGTTGGTTGCTCTTTATAATCGGTAATAATTTCATCTGCAATTTGTTCACGAGAAACTTCTACACCCATTTTATCGAGCTCACGTTCTTTTTCTGCAAGACGCGCACGAAGAAGCCGAATCTCTTCTTCGGCATTACTGGGACGTAAATCTTCGGCAGACTCTTTCTGATCTTCAGGTCCTTGTTTAAAAATTTCGTTAAGCGTTGATGGCATTAGTTATAGTATACCGCACAGGTACTTTTTTGAAAACAAAAACATATAAGCTTTCTTTACTACATATCTTGTTAGCACTTTTCACAGTCGTAGGTATTGTTAATAAACATTTTATTGTATCTGTATTCTAAACTTCTCAAGAAGTTTAGAATACAGTATAACATCTTTACAAAAGAGGTTATATTATCACGATTATGGTAAATGCAACCGGTGGGACAAATCCTACGATCGTATTATTTGTCCCATAATAACATTGAAGAGTTGCCAGACTTTCTATAATGTAAAAATCCGCGGTTGAACCGCGGATTTTTTAACTTCTATTCAGAATCTTTTTTAACAGTGTGTATGTGTGGTTATGTAAAATAGTTAAGAGATACGAGAAACTAGAGCCTATTCATGTACTTCTGAATAAATTGTACTCAAGTTTTCTTTACTTAAGCGCTCTTGAATATACGTAAAGATTGCTTGCCCATCTTTAAAGTGATTAAATCTCTTTCGATTATCTATATCAATTTCTAAAGGTATTTCAACTCTCGAATTCTCGACAACCTCAGAACCAATAACATAATTACCTGGTTCAATATCCATCTCTTTAGTGCTTTCTAGTTTTTGTGCATCATATTTTCCTAAATCAGACGTGGGAATACTAACTACAACAAACCTACCTCCAGGTTTTCTCGCCAAAGTATAACCCTTCAAATCTTTTAGATCATCACAATACCAAGAACCAATAAGTTCTTTTTTTGACACAATTCCTTCTCGTTTTTCAAGATAAGGGTGTGCAGGATTTTCATACCTGTATAAAACAGTATTTTCAGGGTTCTCGTATGGATTATTTCCTTGTTCGAAAATTTTTGCTTCATTAAATTTCATATCAATAACTATACCATATGCGAGCTTCATTCTTCCTCATATAAAAAACCCTTATTTATAAGGATTTTTATCTAAGAAACTTTTGTTAAAATCTCGGGACCATTTTCTGTAATTAAAATAGTGTGTTCAAAGTGAGCTGATTGAGCACCATCTGCGGTGACAAATGTATATTCATCATCAAGTCCGTCAACAATTTCAGTCCCTCGATTAAGCATTGGTTCAATAGCAATAATCATACCAACCTCTAGGCGCTCTCCTGTTCCTGGTGTTCCAAAATTCGGGATGAATGGATCTTCGTGAACAGAAAGCCCGACACCATGTCCAGATAAGATACGTACAATACCGTAACGTCCATCTACAAATTTTTCAATCGCCGCACCAATGTCACCTGTTTTGTTACCTAGTTTTGCCGCCTTGATACCAACCATGAGTGCCTCACGTGTAATATTAATCAATTTTTGGTCTTCTGGATCGATAACTCCTACAGGGAATGTAATAGCATGATCGCTAAAATATCCATCATGATTAATACCACAATCAAGCGTTACGATATCACCTTCTTGTAATACCATTTCTTCGGTTGGGATACCGTGGACAACTTCGTCGTTGATAGAAACGCATAATGATGCAGGATACTTTGTTTTTACACCTTCTGGTCGATAATTTAAAAATGAAGGCTTGTCTCCATATTCTGAAATTAATTCGTATGCATAGTCGTTAAGTTCCATCGCAGTAACACCTGGCGCGATGCGTTCACCAACTTTTTGAATTACTATAGCAAGCCTGCGAGCTGATTCGCGTATACCTTGAATTTGTTCTTCTGTTTTAATAATGCCTGACATAATTTATGAAATAGTTGTTCCGTTAAAATCCTTACCGTCGAGATAATTCTCCAAGTTTTGTAAATCACCGTTCATGATTACAACAGTAAGGCCTAATTCTTCAGCTTTTTTAGAAGCGATAGGATCAAAAGGGGTCGAGAGTCCAGGTTGCCATTCTGTTGGAATAAATGATCGATACTGTGACCATGATAACACATCAAACTTTTTAGCATCAGGATTCTCTCGTGGGTCAGCATTATATACGTGATCAATGTTTGAAAGATTGATAACTATATTTGCCCCTAAGTTTTCTGCGGCACGTACCGCTCCAAGATCAGTACTACTGCCTGGTACTGCACCAGCGCCCACGATAATGTTCTCTGTAATACTTGATACATCATAAGGATTACCTGCAATTTCCTTATGTGCAAGGTCTTTAAACATAAGTCTCACAAGCTGTGCATTAAATTGAGTTGTATATATCCCCATCCAATCAAGATCTCTCTGGTCTACACTTTTTCGAACCTCTGTTAACGCATCTTGATATCTTCGAGCAATTTTACCACCCCCTACAATCATAAGGAAGCGATAGCCTTCAGAAACTTTCTTTTCAATAAGAGATTTAAATGTTTTAAGAAAATCTGTATCCACTCCATCAGGAACTACGAGCGACCCGCCAAGAGATACTACAATTGTTTTTGATTTATCAGACATGTTATTTTAAATCTAAAGCTTTTTTAATATCAGTATGCACTTCTTCTACTGTTTGCTCACCGTTAATAGTATGAACAGCTAACGACATGTGTTTTTGTAGGTGTGAAAGTGAAGGGTGTACTTGTTTATTATATACTTCAATACGCTTTTGGATACCCTCCTCATTATCATCACTGCGTCCTCGAGACATCATTCGCTTTACTGCCTCTTCTTCTGAAATATCAATAAATAGAACGGACATCTCTTCGATATCATAAAACTTTGCCATGTCAGCTAATGTTTCAGACTGACGAAGACTACGTGGATAGCCATCTAATATTAATGTTTCATTTCCTGTATATTTTTCCATCAGCAATGAGACTACAAGCCCATCTGTTAATGAGTCCGGTAATAAATTACCTGCATCCATAGTATCTTTTACTCGTTTTGAAATACAACTATCTTGAGTAGAAATTTCTCTATACTCATTACCTGGGTAAATATATAACGAAGACTGGTTTTGATTATTTAAATACTCTTGTAGTAAAGAAACTTGAGTCCCCTTACCAGCACCTACAATGCCGAAAAATAAAATTGCCTTGTGTTTCATATGGCTAGTACTGTAACAAAAAATGCTCCAAATTGCACGTCCGCAATTTGGAGCATTTTTTTATGTAAAATTTAAATTAGTATTCTCGCATTGATACTTGCGCATCAACTTTCTTCATGATGTCGAGCACTACAGCAACAACAATCAACAGACCAGTACCTCCAATAGCTAGAGCCTGAATACCTGTAAGCTGCTGAATAACAACAGGAATAGTAGCTACAATACCTAAAAAGATTGCTCCTAAGAATGTAATTCGTTGTGTGATTGTTGCCAAGTATTCTGCAGTAGCAATTCCTGGACGAACTCCTGAAACGAAAGCTCCACTCTTTTGTAAGTTAGTTGCTGTAGCTTCTGGGTCAAATGTAATAGCTGTGTAGAAAAATGTAAAGAGGAATACGACAACAAAATATACGGCTGCGTATAGCCAAGTAGTATTAAAAAACCAAATTAATCCATTACCAATACTTTGCAATGCTGGACTTGCTGAAACTACTAACCAATTAGAAATCATTTGCGGAAAAAGCATGATTGAAAGCGCAAAAATGATTGGCATAACACCAGCTTGGTTAATACGTAGTGGTAAATATGTTGCAACACCACCGTAAGTTTGCCCTCCACGAGATTGTTTAGCGTATGTAATTGGAACTAATCTTTCAGCTTCAACTACCCAGACAACGCCCGCAATAACAACAACGGCACCAATCAATAGTCCAAGATATGTTGTAAGAAGAGCTGGTGTATATCCAGCAATTAATTGTGAAACAGCACTGGGAATCGCTGCAACGATACCAGCGAAAATCAATATTGAAACACCGTTACCAATACCAAATTCAGTAATAAGTTCACCAATCCACATAAGTAAGACTGAACCAGCAATCACTGTCACGAGCCCTAAGATAAATTGGAATGAAGTAATATTAACAAGAACACCTTGTGTCTTAAGCAACATCATAAGTCCTGAACCTTGAATACCAGCAATAAATACTGTTAGAATTCGTCCGTATTGATAGAATTTTTGTCGTCCGATCTCTCCTTCTTCTTGATATAGTGATTTTAGTTTTGGTGACATAATAGTCAACAATTGTAGAATAATCACTGATGTAATATAGGGGCCAACTCCAAGCATTACCAAAGATAATTGAGACAACCCTCCACCAGAGAAAATATTAAGAAGTCCAAAGAATTGATTTTGCGCTAAAAAGTTTTGTAGTTGAAATGGATCAATTCCAGGCATTGGAACTGTTGCAAGAAAACGAAAAAGCAACATTGCAAATAATGCAAATAAAATTTTATTGCGTACTGAAGAGTCTTTCAGCGCAAGTTTGATTTTTTTAAACATGGTACCCATAGAATATAATGAACTAGGCAGTGACAATCTCTCCTCCTGCTTTAGTAATCTTTTCTGCAGCAGATTTTGAAACGGTACATCCTACAATAGTTACTTTAGTTGAAATATCTCCGTTACCAAGAACTTTTACCCCGCGCTTGATGTCTTTCTTGCTTTTGATGATACCTTTGTCAAATAGAAATTGTGCAGTAACCATATCATCTTCTTTACAAATATTTTGTAAAGTTGAAACATTTACTACCATAGGTGCAGGTCGAATTGGACTAAACTTATATCCTCGTAGTTTTGGTAACTTTTTTATAATATCACGAACAGCTGGACGAATACCATGGCTTCCATGTTGTCCTTGTCCCTTATGACCGTGACCTGAAGTTTTTCCTCGCCCTCCTCCACGTCCAACACGCTTTGGTTTGCTTCGAGGTGTTTTTCGTTGTAATTGATGAATTTGCATAATACTATTTGCTATCTTTTTTAGCTTCTTTATTATCTGTTGTTTTTGGATCTACTGGTGCTGGCTTACTCTTATTAAGAGAAGCTTGTACCGCTGCTTTTCCTGTTGCTGTTACGAAAGGTCGCAAAGCTTCGATAGTCGCTCGAGCAATGTTTACTTTATTTTTACTTCGAGTTTGAATCTTGGCAGTCATATCTTTAAGACCTCCAAGCTCAAAGATACTTCGAACAGCAGAACCTGCTACAACTCCACGTCCGTGATTTGGCATAATTGATACTTGTGCAGCTTTATACTTTGCTTCAACTTGATATGGAATTGATCGCTCGTCAGTAAGGTTAATTTTAACCATATTTTTCTTGGCATCGTTGATAGCTTTTTGAATAGAAAGAGCTGTATCTCCAGCTTTTCCCATGCCAACTCCAACTGATCCTTTGCCGTCACCTATAACCATAGCAACACTGAAAGAGAAACGACGTCCTCCTGCTACTACACGTGTTACACGACGAATACTAATGATTTTTTGTTCAAAGTCACGAGGTTCTCGTTGTCGACGTTGTGGTCGTCCTTTTGATGATCGACGTTGTGGTGGGCGCCTATTTGCTGTAGGTGCAGCTGCAGCTGGTACAGTCGGTGCAGTTTTTGCAGGCTCTGCCGCAACAGCAACATCATCTTTTTTTACCACTTCGTCTTTTTTAGTTGTCTCTATTTCTTGTGACATAAACGATAATATTAAAATTCTAATCCGCCTGCTCGGGCTTCTTCTGCTACAGCTTTAACGCGACCTGCGAATTTAAAGCCTCCTCGATCAAACACTACTTTTGCAATGCTTTGTTTTTTAGCTTGTTCAGCAATATTTTTACCAATAGCTGTTGCTCGCTCTGTCTTTGTTCCAGTAGATTCTTTAATGTCGCTTGCTGATGCAAGTGTCTTTCCTGTAGTATCATCTATCAGCTGAGCATATGTAAACTTATTTGAACGATATACAGCTAGTCGTGGCTTCTCTGCACTACCAACAATCTGAGATCTTACTCGTGCGTGTCGTCGTGTTCGTTTTTCTGTTTTTGTTGTGCTTTTGCTCATATATCTTTATTTACTAGGCTGCTTTCTTACCTTGCTTACGTAGAATAACTTCATCATGATATCGGAAACCTTTACCTTTATATGGTTCTGGCTTCTTTAAAGACCTTACCATAGCAGTAAACGACCCTACTACTTCTTTATCAATTCCTTGCACGGTTACATTGTTCTTTTCTACTATTACGGTAAGTACTTCTGGAATTTCAACTGAAACTGGGTGTGAAAAACCAAGTGACATATCAAGATTCTTTCCTACTACTGCTACTCGGAATCCAACTCCTTCAAGGATCAATTTCTTTTCATATCCGTTTGTTACACCTTCAATCATGTTACGAACATGTGAAGCATATGTACCAAGTAAACTTTGTCCAAATGTAGAATTTTCTTTTTGTGTAACGACAATACCTTCTTCTGTTTTTTCAAGACCGATAATATCCATTTTGAAATCACGAGTCAATTCTCCTTTTGGACCTTTTACAGACACCGTAACACCATCAATAGTCACTTCTACTTTTTCTGGGATTACTATAGGTTTTTTTGCTAAACGTGACATATAATTACCAAATTTTAAATAATACTTCTCCACCAACATTTTGTTCGCGCGCCTCTCGATCCGAAAGAATACCTTTTGGTGTTGAAAGAATCATAATACCTGTCCCTTGTCGTACTGGGCGTAAATCTTTTGATCCTGAGTAAAAACGTAATGATAGTTTTGAAACTCGCTTTACTTCATTAATACGAGACTTTCCATTTACATAACGAAGACCAATTTCTAATAAATCACCTCCTTTCTTTCTTTTCTTTTGAGTATATGAGTCAATATAACCCTCGTCGAACAATTTGTTCGCAATGGCTGATTTGTACTTAGAATAAGGTACTGTGACAAGTTCTTTGCCGTGCATTCCACCATTCTTTACTGTTATTAACATGTTTGAGATTTTATCCATATATTTTCTACCAAGATGACTTACGTACACCTGGAATTTTACCTTCATTTGCTAATTCTCGGAATTTAATTCGTGAAAGTCCAAAATCACGTAAGTATCCTCGTCCACGACCTGTTAATGCACATCGATTCTTTACTCGAACCGGTGAAGCATTTTTTGGAATCTTTTGCAGACCTTCAGAATCTCCGGCCGCCTTTAATTCAGTACGCTTGGCTGCGTACTTTTCAACTAATTTTTTTCGCTTGTCATTTCGCGCTATAACGGATTTTTTTGCCATATAAAATATATTGAGTTTTGAACCAATATCTCATGGTACTTCTTCTAATCCTGAGAACAGAAGGAGAACCGTGGATTGAGCTCAATAACTCTTGCTTAATTAAAACAAAGCTGGTAATTCCAACTGCAAGAGAGTATAGCAAAGTTAGTTTGTATGTCAAGAGAATATTTGAGGTAAAAGTAAGCCCCGACGTTATGTCGGGGCCTCTAGTTTAATGTTCACGTAGATCAAAGACCTAGCATAAGCTTCTTTGAGTATTGCACACCATCTTTGGTATTAACAACTACAGTATAAATACTACTCGTTGAAACTTTTGAAAAAGTCACTTCTCTTCCGTTAACAGATTGAGAGTCAATGGTTCTACCCATCATATCTACAACCTGAACAGTTCCTTCCACCTTTTGAGCGAATATAATTCCACCAGAGGTGATGCGTGTATCTTCCCAGAAGCTTTCTTCTATGGAATTAGCGCAACTCGCTTCGTTAATCGTAACAATCGTTTCTAGATTGTTACTAGGTATAGCTGGATTAAATAATCCTGAAGGAATGAACCCAGCAACCTGAATCTGCAACTGATCACAGTTCGCGTACACAGGATTGTGCACAATAGTGATCGTTGTATCAGCAGATGAACCAAGTGGAATCGAAAAGGTATGATCAAAATTTTGATCACCATTTCGAAAAACAGTATATTCCAAATCAATTGGATTACCGTTTGCTTCTACATACACAACAGATTTTACCTGGTTACCAGACATCTCTGTAAATGATTGCAAAAACACGTTCGGATTAGTTGCATCTGGTATAACTACATCTCTGTAAATAGTGTCAGATGTACCACCTTGATTTACTCCCCAAACTTTTAGTTCGTACGTTCCTCCCGCTAGAAGGTTATTACGACTAATTGTGTGTAACGGATTAGACAAGGTAATAGAAGGTACGCTCGTCTGTCCTTGATTCTGAGAAGGATTCGTCAAACGCAACGATGAATACATCGTTGAAGTTGAAGCAGTCCAAACACCCATCACATTTACATCAACTACTTGAGAAAATGAACCATCACCAGTATTAGCTGGACCCTGGAACATCATGACTGGAACTAGAACGTTCGGCATCACGACAGTATCAATAGCTGTTACATCTGGAACTGTTCCAGTTGAATCACTATACACATACGTAACGACATATGGGACACCCGGACTCAAATTTGAAGAATTCTCTGACCTACTATTAGGACCAACATACTCTACACCTCCAAAAACTTGGTGTGGGATACTGGTCAATTGATTAACAATAGAAATAGAGAAACTTCCAGAACTTAAATCACCTGGGTCAAAGCTACCTCCAACCGTCAAGTCGCTAGGACTTGTAGCAAGGGCACCGTGACTGATAATCATAAATGGACTACCAGATGGAGAAGCAAAATTTGCTACTTCAGTCATTGGTGCACATGTTCCCGTTGCAGTAATCTCAAGCGAATAGCTTGCACCGAACTGGTTCATCGTCACTGGAAATGTCCACACTGTGTCTAATGTAAATGTACCGCTCTGCAATTGCGCAGGTGTACCATTTTCATACAGAACAGGGTCAACAGTTAATGGTCCACAACCTCCTACGGTTACGTTCACAGTAGCCAGTCCTTCAAGTAGACCTCCAAAAGAAGTATCTACAGTTACCATAATTCCTGAACCTACAATTGTACCTGTGTACATCGTTTCATAGTGATTCGAACTCAGGTTGAAACCAGGAGTCGAAATATAAGAACGTGTGTACACGGTCGTATCGGCAAACAGTCCCGAAATAGTAACAGGCGTGTCACCACTTCCTGTAATAGAAAAACTGATTACTCCAACATTAGCTGCTGGTGTATATCCGTAATGGGTAAATGCGGTACTCGTTGTATCGCCACCTGTCCACATGAAATTTCCTGTCACTGAATTCGCAGTGGAATCAGTTTGAGGAAAATCAATAATCAGATTAGTCTGAGGCGTGTCCGGTGTCAGAATTGACACCGTGTTGTACAGAACATCTCCCGTTACAGAATCATTCCACGACCGAAGTCGGTAATAATTCAATGTATTAGGATTTGCCATAACCACCTTGGTTACGAACGTCTGTCCTTGAACAAGGCCATCCGTAGTGTCAGTAGCAACCGTAAAGTTGATACCGTCTAGTGAATGTTCCACTGCATATGATGCAGTGTTTGTGCTAGAAGAATTCCAAATCCAACCATGAACCAAAACATTCATATGGGTTGGATTGGTAATAGAGTCGGTGTAGCTCTCGGTTTGAGCTTTTCCGAAAGAAGCGATTAAAATCGCTGCGAAAGTGAAAAATAACTTTTTCATTATATATTGGTTTTTCAATGTTTCATCTTTTCAATATGAAAAAACGGATCTCTCAATATGAGATTTCAGTATAAATATAACATACTATTGACTAAAAGTCAATAGACAAGCACTACTCCAAAACCTTTACAAAGTAGTCTTATTTCACCTTTTGATCCAAAATATTTTGCAGTGCAACCAACTCATCGCGCAATATAGCCGCAGACTCAAAATCAAGAACCTTCACAGCTCCGTTCATATCTTTCTCTTTTTTAGAGATAAGTTTTTTCAAAAATACTTCACGTTTCTTTCCTTTTAAATCTTTTAAATTAGCAAGCTCTGCATCTAAATCAAGCTTGATCGCTTTTTCGTGAGCGCTTTCCATTTGTTGTGTAATGTCTTTTATTTCTTTTTCAATCGTCTTTGGAGTAATACCATTTTCTTTGTTATACGCTAATTGCTTATCGCGGCGACGAGACGTTTCGCCTATAGCTTTTTCCATAGAATTTGTAATTCGGTCTGCATACAAAATAACTCGCCCATCAACATTACGTGCCGCGCGTCCAATCGTTTGGATGAGAGATGTTTCAGACCTTAGGAAACCTTCTTTATCGGCATCTAAAATTCCAATCAACGTTACTTCAGGCATATCAAGCCCTTCACGCAATAAGTTAACTCCTACAAGACAATCAAATTCACCACGACGAAATTGTGTCAGAATTTTAATTCGATCAATCGTTTTAATTTCACTGTGCATGTATTCAGCTTTAATTCCTTGTTCACTGAGATATTCTGACAAATCTTCTGCCATTTTTTTTGTAAGTGTTGTGGTGAGAACACGTCCACCTTTTTTAACTTCTTTTTTCACCTCGAGAATAAAGTCTTGAACTTGACCAGGATATTCGCTCCGCGAGGTACGACCTTTTCTGTCGCTTTGCTCCTCCTCAAGATCGGACCTCTCTCCACCTGGTGTTACGGGGCGAATTTCAATCATAGGATCAACAAGACCTGTTGGACGAATGATTTGTTCAACTATTTTTTCACTATTCTCTCTTTCGTACGTACTCGGTGTTGCTGAAACATAAATTTGTTGATCTACGCGTTCTTCGAATTCATGGAATTGCATTGGACGATTATCAATCGCGCTCGGTAAACGAAAACCATGCGCAATCAAGTTTTTCTTTCGAGCTCGGTCACCTGCATACATTGCATTTAATTGTGGAATAGTAACGTGCGACTCATCAATAATTGTGAGAAATTTTGGCTTACCATTTTCATCGTGCGGAAAGTATGACAGTAATGTATCAGCTGGTTCACCTGGTTTACGACCAGATAAAGGTTGCGAATAATTCTCGATTCCATTAGTATATCCAATCTCACGAATCATTGCGAGATCATATCGCGTACGGCGCTTTAAACGTTCTGCTTCTAATATTTTACCTTCATCGTCTAACTCTTTCAGTCGTCCTTCAAGCTCTTTTTCAATACTTTTTAAAGCAGGTTCCAACTGATTCTCGTCAGTTAGAAAGTGCTTGGCTGGAAAAATAAATACTGTTTGCAGTTCTTCTACCTCAACTGATGACACAGGATCAATTTCGCGAATACGATCAATCATGCTACCTACAAACTCAATACGGAATATAGTTTTTTTTGATACCGGCATAACTTCGATAACATTTCCTAACACGCGGAATTCTCCGGGCTTTACATCAGCATTATTTCTTGAGTAACGTACATCGATTAACGTACGAATAAAATCAGTACGTGTGATTTTCTCTCCTACATTAATGCGCAAGTTCCTTTTTTCATATTCTTTTGGAGAACCAAGCCCATAAATACATGACACTGACGCAACAACGATAACGTCCTTTCGAGTTAAAAGTGATTGTGTTGATGCGTGACGTAATCGGTCTATCTCGGCATTGATGCTGGCATCTTTTTCAATATAGGTATCACTAGCTGGCAGATACGCTTCAGGTTGATAGTAATCATAATATGAAACAAAATAATGGACCGCATTGTTCGGAAAGAATTCTTTGAACTCTTGCGCAAGCTGTGCGGCAAGAGTTTTATTATGTGCAATTACTAATGTTGGCTTCTGCACTTTTTCAATAATATTTGCAATGGTATATGTTTTACCTGTACCGGTTGCACCAAGAAGTGTTTGTTTTTTAAAGCCTTTCTTTAAACCGGCTAGGAGGCCTGCAATTGCTGCTGGTTGATCACCATCAGGGATAAATTTTGAAACAAGTTTAAATAACATGTTTGCATTATACATAAAAATAAAGAAGCTGCGATATTTTTTATATCACAGCTTCAAACATCCGAATTATAAACACATGTCATATTCACGTATTTTCTCTTTTAATGCGTCAACATTATTTTTAAAGTACGCACCTCCTGACAGAGAGTCAAGTACGGCTTCGTCAACAATATTCGATGAGCCACTTATTATTGGTAGCAAAACGCGAGGACCAATCTGAATACCTGAAAGAGTATCATTCTCAACAACAGAGCTCAGCGTAAAAATTGAAATCGGCCAATCAGTACTCTCGCGCATTTTACGTGCATGCTTAAGTGCAATTTCTCGGTCAGTTAGCTTTCCGTCACTCATTACAATGATAATACGAAAACAATCTTGATACTGATTACTTGTTCGAAATATATTTTGAGCAATATTGAAGGCAGGATAAATGTGTGTTTCCTCACTGTTCGCCATCTTTTTTTCGTATAGTCTGACACCATCAAGTAATCTCTTGTAATCGCTCGTCAGTGCAACTTCTATTTTACTGTCTCTTTGACCTGCAAATGAAATCAAGGCAAAACGAATAATATTCTCTTCTGGCGGAATACCACTTACTATCATTTCAATAGCTTGCGAAACAACTTTTTCTGAGCCATTCATAGATCCAGAGAAATCACTAAGAATCACTATATCTGCGCACAAGCAGTCAGTATCGCTCTCAATAGTAAAACTCATACATACTAAACTCATGGACAATATCAAATACTTTTTCATGACATAAATTTTATAGGGTTCAACTTTTCCTTAGACTACTCCTTTTATAATTTATGTAAAGAAAGAGCCTGATTAGATAATCAAGCCTTTCGTATATAAGTCAATTATGAGTATAATTCTTTTTTTATTTGATCGAGCTTAGTAATTATCTCTCGATCAATAATTTTTGTAAAACGTTGAAATTTCTTACCATCTTTTTCTACTTCTTGCATGAACATAGAAAGCGGTCGTGCGTCCCAGTGCTTCCCATTATTATATACAAATGCTTCATATAGTGGAGCATAAATAACCATTGCGGATTCATCAAGCCCATCGATTTCAGTATGGTGCGCAATATTCATAATTTCATATGCATAATTATTTACCTCACCACCTGGATCATGTTTATAGTGGTAATAGTATGCACCTGTTTCTGGGTTATTCATTATTTTCTCCTTCAGGTGTTTCTTCTAATACTTCATCCTCTTGATCCTCTTCAACAACTTTGTCAATTTCACCTGACCCTTCTTCTATCTCTTCACCTTCTATAACTTGACTAGTTGGATCCTCTTCTTCTATCTCTTCACCTTCTATAACTTGACTAGTTGGATCCTCTTCTTCTGTAATCTCACTGTTTTCGTCCCCTAACTCAACCTCTTTAATTTCTTCAATCCCTACCTCCTCTTCGTCATCTTCGTCATCTTCGTCATCTTCTAACTCAAGTATATTCCCTATATCACTGTTCTTAATAATGTCTTTCAATACTTCTGCTTCGTCTTCATTAAAACATACATCCCCTATGCACAACTCTTCTGTCGTAACTTTCTTAACAAAAATTTCTTTTACATTATCTATAAACTTCAGTGCTCTTTCATTAATCTGTCCAGCAAGGTCTTTGATGGCTCCGGCGTTTAGTGCGGTCAGTATTTGATAGTTTACTGATTTGTATTCACCTCCTGAACGAACGACTTCGGGTACAATATTTTCAATTTCTTGAGCTATGAATCCGATTTCAATTTGATCTCCGAAACGTTGTGAATCTTTCCATGTGTATGATACAGGGTTAAGTTGCATTACTCGCTCTAGACTGTCGTCTAGACTTTCAATGTTTGTTTTTAGTTTTTCGTCTGAGGGTGTTTGGATGATGTTTCCATTATTATCAGCAGATAACGCAATGGTCCCAAATCCAGCTAATGTGTTGGAAAATATTTCACCGATGTTTGAAATCTCAAAAATTGTCCCCACCCCTCCTGGTTTACTGAAGCTCAAATTATCTTTTATAGAGATTACTGAGGAGTCCACCGGTTGAATTGGTGCACTCCCAAATGCAGTGTTGTAATCAATTTGAATACCTCCACTAATATTATCATGTACTACTATTTTTGATTCCTTAATATTATTTAAATCGGAATAGTCTTGTAGTGCCATCATTCGTACTCCATCAACACTCGTTCCACCGTTCTCTACATAAATACCTTGGATGTCAAGATTCATATTATCATCCCACAGAAATTGATCAGCATGAGTTGGGAATGCAGAAAAACCAGTTTCATACTGAGAACCTACTGCTTTAAAATTAAGTACCCAGGCCGGATCATTTCCTACAGGAGGATCTAGATCTACATTCGATGAGAAACTATAATTAATATCTTCTATATTCATAACAATATTACTATCTGAGAAAGATGCACTACTGGAATCAGTGCGGAAGTTTAACTCATTCTCAGAAAATTCTAAAGCACTACCTCCATAGCTTGATAACAGGGATGTATTAGAAATAGACAATAATTGCTCATCACTTATCCCTAATACGTCAAGAACTCCTCCTGGAGCAACTTGAGTAAACGTCCACTCATCACCAATAGTGTGACCTACTGTTGATCCAAACTCAAATTCTGTACCATCTGAAAGAGGAGTTGATCCTGCAAGTATTTGTACGTTTGACGCAACAAGTACACCATTTCGATATACCTCAAATTCATCAGGGGTGCCATTAGTAATAATCTTAAAGCCCCATGTTACTGTTGTATTTCCCGTATAGGTAATATCGGTAATAATAAAATCATCTGCACCAACACCATTAAATACTGCAGTAGCAGCATACCCTGTACTCGCAACACCGTCATCAACAAGAGTCAGTTGCGAACGAGGTGTAGCCGTCCCAATCCCAACAAAATCTGTATCGTTGTAGATATAGTCATTTGCAATATCGAACTTCCATCCTGTTTTAACCGAACAGTTAGTATTGGGTACTGGCGGACAGTTAGGGTCAAGTGTTTCTCCTGGTACATATTGTGTTGCTGGTGGAACCGCAAATACGATGACTGCGCCATAGAGGAAGAAGAGTGCGAATATTGCGATTATGGTGGTTAGTTTTGTGTAGA